>Ga0315284_10000624_pt1 | contig 48320 bp, 78 predicted proteins | sample YL17G09_16_MG_FD_203696 | JGI IMG/M metagenome (GOLD analysis project Ga0315284, IMG submission 203696) | Sediment microbial communities from Yellowstone Lake, YNP, Wyoming, USA - YL17G09_16 | ecosystem: Environmental > Aquatic > Freshwater > Lake > Sediment | place: USA: Wyoming | collected...
GCCGCCATGCCGAGCAAAACCAGCAACAGTTGGGACAGCCCCGCGACGTGATCGTATAGCCGGGTTTTAGATAAAGGCCCGGCGTAAAGTCGCCGCCCGGTTGACCCGTTGCCGGCCCGCCGATCGTCACAGGCGCGATGCGCTCCCACTGTTTTGCGAGCCATTCGGCGCGGGGCAGATCGTAGGTGAAGGCCACCGAAACATGCACGGCCGCAGCCGTCGGCGGGAAAAGCCCCGGCGGCTCTGTGAAGGCCATCGGATCATCGGGCGTCGCGCGCGTCCTGCGCGGGAACACGCGAGCCAAGCCGTCGTCTGTTTTCCAGGTTGGTTGCATCATGCTCCCTCGCATAGGCAATCAGCATGGTACAGTTTCACGCTGCCGTCGGCGGTTTGCCAGCTAGGTTTCATTCCGTCACCCTATCGGGATCAATAGCTTTACAGCATCTTCAATCTCAATCCGAACCGTCGTCGCGTCCTGATTGCCCCAGAGTTTGATGCACGGGCCGAGTTGCACTTGCGCGTCGTCGGCGTAAACGACCCCCTTCATCCCGTCGAGCAGCGTCCGCACGAGCTTGTCAACATCAGGCGCCTGCGTTCGATACTTCGGCGCATCCTCCCGCAATTCGCCGGCGTGTTTGCCCGTGCGATACTGACTCTTGATCCGCGCGAAGATAAACGTCGCGGAGACAAACACCGGACCTTGCAACAGTGGACCGCTGTACGCCCCACCCGCCGTCGCGCTGATGGCCGCCTGCCAGGCCCGGGCCTTTTTGTTGGCCTCCAGCACCATCGGCTCGCCCGTCAATCGGTTCCGTATGGCCCTCTTGGAGCCCTTCTGCTGCGCACGACCAAACACTTGAAACATAATGATCATTTTCGGCCCTCTATGTTCGGAATCATTTTGCCAGGACTCGGAAACTCGCAAAGCCGGTATGCGTCGTTGACAACTATCAGGCTCGCGCACTCGCGGTGCCACCAACTATCTAAGTGCCAAAAATTGGCGACCTGAACGCACTCGACCGGCAATCGCTCCCGGGAAACGATTGCGCCACACGTCTCGCAAGTCAAGGCTTTCATTGTCCGCCCTCCGGTAACTGGTGCCATTCCCTGCCATCCAGCAGGCAGCCAGCGGCCTTCTTGCCGACGCGGTAAAACTCCATGCCGCGAAACTGCGGACCACATGCGCTTGCCTCGATGCCAGATGCGTCGATCCGGCGGGCAAGTTCGTGATTGCCCATCAGCGTGCGCTCGTCGTTGGGCACCCAGTCGCCCCAACTCTTAAACCACCAGGGCACCCCGGCCGCCACGCACTGGTCGCGGATGGATCGCAGATCATCGGGATGCACCGGGAACGGCCCGCCGCCGGCAACCACCCAGCCTAGACGCGAACAACAGCACTCAGTCCACGGTTTCCCTCCGGCGGCATTGCTGAGCGGATCGGGAAATGCGCCGCGTCCAGGCCAGGTATCGTCGCAACAGCGTTTGCCCATGTACTCCTGTTCGCAGAATAGCCACGGCGACAAGTCCAGCGGCCCTTGCATCGGCTCGACGCTCACCCACAGATTGCCGGGGCATTTCAGTAGCTCCGGGAGACGTTTGTCGGCGTCGGCCTGGTTGGACACCGACGTGCCCCACCAGCAGTTGCGTGGGGGATAACCCGCAAACCACGACTTGACCTCCAATGCCATCCGCGCCGGCCGCTTCGTCAAAAACAGATACGTATGTTGCGGCGCACGGACTGTTACATCTAATACGCGGTAAATCCAGCCGTCACGCACGTCCTTGTGAAAGAGATCGCCCATAAACGATACCGCGATGCGCCGGGGCGTTTTCATCCGCAGCGTTTTGTCCAACCGCTCGGGCCAAAACGTCGGTCGGAAACCTTTGTATCGCTTCCGATGCTTGACGCAGGGATTGTGCGCGAGCCGGTTCGCATCGCGCCGTGCCCAGCAGTAGTCCCAACAGGGGAACTCGGCCGAGCAGCCCGTCACGAGATTCAACGACACGTCAGTATATGATACTGGCATTATGTTCAGTCCTCTGTTAATTGCCGCCGCTGCCATTCGTCCGCGACCATCCTCACCCAACTCAGCAGATCACTGTCCGGCGGGCAGGCACTGGCCTCGCGCAGTTCGCCCTCGCGTTGCACGAGCCGGTCGATCTCATCCGCCAATCGTTTGCCCATTTGCCGCTCCCAATCGGCTGGATCAATCCGCCTGCCGAGCGCTGTATGTGTTGCGCGCGCCCAGACCATCGCCTCGATTACCTCGTTACTCATGTCCGTTTTCACGATGTCACTCCTTTTCCGCCCTGCACTTTTTCCTGACATTCGCAGCACAGATGACCGCACGCATAACCCCTCGTGTCAATGCCCTTCGGCAATGGGCAGATTTTTTTCAGCGCATCCGCGAAAAGCAACCATTCGATTATGCCGTCCGCATAATACGGCACACTCACGATGCGATAGACGCCACGCCGAATCTGCGGGCAACCCCCTTGCGGTCTCGCCACCACCAAGAGGTTGTGTTGATGTTCGATGTCCTCCCATTCCCCGCACAAGCAACAGCGATACATATACTCATCCTGGTAGCACTTCTGGCAAATCGGATCGCCGTCGGGATCGCGCTGCGGATCGTCGCGCTCAGCAGGGTCGTCGAATTCGGCTCCGCACCACCCGCATACGACCGCGTCCGCCGTCAGTTGGTCGTTCATTTCACGCCCATCGCTCATATCAATTTCTCCAACTCGGCTAGGACTTCTGCCTCGGACACCGCGTTATCCGCGCGGTCTCGGATGCGGTTCACGAGAACGCGATCGTAATTTTCAGAATCATTCAGCCACTTCAGCGCGAGTTGCTGCGCGATCGTCATGCCGGCCAGCGTATCGTGACAAACTGAGCAAACCCGCATCCAGCAGCATGGCTCGGCAACGCCCTTGCTCCGATGTACGCCGCGGGCGATCTCGTGTGTTTCCAGAAATCGCCCGATGCCTTCCGGCTTCCCGCACAACCAACACCGATCAAACTGCATACCCCAGGTTGAACGGCCGATCATGGTTTCCCTTTCAGGTTGTCTAGAAGTGTCGTGGCGGCGGCTATCCATTGGCGTTCGCTGGCGTCGTCCCAATCGTCCTTAACATAGGCCAATCGCAATAATTCCGTCGCTACGAAAATCCTCTCCCGGCGAATCCGCAGAGCTCTCAGTTTGCCGATGTTCTCCCGACAGTGCGGCCAATCGGACTCATAGATCGACTCAGCAACTTCCGCGATATGTAAATCCGCCCGGATCGCTGCTCGAATCAAATCCATACCCCGGATGTCCGGTAGTCGCCGTTGTCTCAGGCTCCGAAGTTCCCTAAACATGTTCCCGTATCCCCAACAGTGAAAGTCGTATGCGTCCAATCCGCCTATCGCGGCTCCCTCACGCCACGCCACGATAATCGTACCCAACACTGTCCGCTCCAGCTTCAAGTCGTGGGGCGGCGTGCTATCCAAAATCTCTTTACTCAAAGGCTGTCTGAAACGAAACACAATTCGGTTTACCGACAGTGGACGGCCAATTCTTTCTTTCACGGCACTTTGTCGGCTGTCCGTCTGCCGTTTCATACGCCCCTACTCCGTTCTCGCGGATCGAGCGCGCCTAACGCCCGCCTCCCGTCACCGCAGTACAACGCCCTGCATCGGCCCGCGTCGGACCTCCTCGGCACCGATTTAACGGCTCACGCCGCCGGCCAGGGCGATCAATAACCCCGGCTATCGGATTTGTCCCACAAGCTTTGCGGGCGCACCCGACTCGGCACTTGTGGCGTTTAGCCGTCCGCGATCTCTGCGGCAATCAGGGCCGCTATGTGGCCCATCCGTGGGCGATGGGTGTTAATCGTGACGCTCGCATAATTCCAGCCAAGCAGACTGACGCGGGAACAAAGACGCACTCGCTTTCCCACGTCTTGCTGTCTTGGGTTTTTCGTTCATACTTTTTGCACCACTGATGAAAGTAAGATCGAAATGCCATGCGTAGCGGTTGAAAGCCGATCAAGAACGCTTCCATCGAATCCGCAGGATCAAAGGTGTAAAGTATCATGTCAACTGGCGTCGATTCATTCAAGGTCCAGCCGATCTTTTTCTTATTGTCTGGCATGGCATATTTTCCGCCGGCGCAAACGCTCCAGATTTCTAAGGCAAACTCTGGTTCGTCATGTCTCCACCAATGCGCCGCGCCGGGTTCTCGCGTTTTGGAATCAATCAATACCTTTGCGCCGCGCCGCAAGTCTGCAATAAAATCCACTCCGCACCGATCTGTTTCATTATCAGTCTTTGTAACCGAGACACATCCTGGCAATAGGCGCAGTATCGTTGCGGTGTCCGTCGCCTCGCGTATTCCACGAGTGAAGGCCAACTTGTCGGCAAAACTATGCTGGAGCGTCTGCGCCCCACAACGTCCATCCATTACGCTTTTCCCTTGCAAACATTTCTAGTCGTGGTGCTGGACTGCAACTCTCAATTAGATCAAAAAACTTATCCGGCTTACTGCTGTGCTGTTTTCCCCGTGGTGCTGCAAACCATGTTCCTACGTCTTTGCGAAGCAATGGCTGTGAACCCTTTACTCCGAAAAGCACTTGTTCGGTCTGACCCCGGAAGTAGTTGCCCATTCCGATAGACGGTTTGCACCAGGTCAGGCAGGTCACGTATCGAAAGCCCCACTTTTCCAAGAGCGCAAATCCCTTGGGCAGCGAGCGGTTAGTGATCCACAAATACAGATGGCAATCCACGTCGGCCAATTTGTCTACGGGCAACTCCAGCAGCTTTTCCAGGGGCATCGTCTCATACGTCGGCCTGGCGCGTCCAAGCTGGTCACAGTCGCCCTCGTCGCCCCAATCCCACGGCGGGTCAACCACAATCGTTGCAAAACGCGCACCTGATTTAAGCGGGCTCGGTGTCGATTCAACCAGGGCGGCGTTCTCTCGCCGTCGGGCTTTCCGTTTGGATTCCTTGAGTTCTCGATTGGCTTGGGTGAGCGTTTTCAACCCGTCGCGTATCGCATCAAATACCTTGCGGGGCAAACTCGCCAGCATTTGCGCTTGGGTGCTTTCCCGCTTGGTTATGCCAATGTCAGTAAGCGTGGGAGTGTCAGAAACCGGCGGTGACATGACGTGACCGCCGGTTTTTTTCCCGCGCCCCGGACCGGCGCTGAGTTGTTGTCCCCGAGTTCCTTTTGCTCTTGGCGTCTTGGCGAGAATCTCACCCATCCGACGCTCAGCTTCCAGGGCATAACCACGGGCGTATTGCACGGCGGCTTGCCCCATGCCCTTTCTTTTGGCCCAATCCGCCGCCGTCAGAGACAAGTCCCGCAGTTCCTTGGCCTTTTGCATCGTGTCAGCTTCCGCCAACATTGCCGATGCCTTGGTAAATATCACAAGCGATCCGTCACTCACAGCAATTCTCTCCTATCTAAAGTCCCGGCCAGCCCGCAACGTGGCCGAACCACTGAGCGGGCGGCCGGTCGATAGCCCTACGGGCCATCCACGCCGGTTCTAGGTCCGGCAACCATTCACTTGCTCTCCGGTTTCGGCGTGAGTTTCTTCGGCGGCGAGGCGTCTAGGATCGTCCGCAGTTTATTGAGGGCGTCCTGTGCCACCTCGGCCAACTCGCCGACCTGCTCGCCGGGCAGGTTGATCGCCAGCCGGCGGCAAATGCCTGTTGCCGATTCCAGGTACAGCTTGTCTTTTTCGTACAGGGTCACGATGCAGGGCTTTCCAATTACGTCTCGAAACTTCGGCATGGGTCGTATCCTTTCGGGGGTTTACCAGTAACTTTCCTTGGCCGGGTCGATCTTCTCGGCCTCGGCTTTCCAGTCGATCGGTTTATGGGGTGCCGGGGTATCGAGTGGCCGGGGCTGCCAACCCTCCACCATTGCGATGTCGTCGATCCTGCGCGATGCTTCGGCCTTGGTCATTCCGGTCGGGTCGATGCCGCGGCGCTTCAGAACCTTCTCCTGGTTGCTCGTACAGGCCTCCTCGCCCGTCTGGGCCTTGGTGGTCCAACCGGCCCCGAGACAGAAGCTACAGGGATCGCCCTTGCCGCCGCACTCCTTGCACACCGCATGGGGCCGGGCCTCGCGTAATGCCTTCTCTGCCTTTGACAGCCGTTCGAACGCGGCCTCCGACGAAAAGAATGTCCCGACCGGATGCTCGCCGAGCGGCCGGCAGCGGAGCTTCGCCTTGCGGATCAGAGAGATCGGCTCGTCGAATAGGGTCCGCTGGTGGAAGATGTCGGCCAGGTTGTCGGGTATCAGGTTCCCGGCGCCATCCTTGAATGGCTCATCTGGCTCGGGTATCTCGTCCTCCGGCTCGGCCTGGGCGACTTCCTTGGCGGCGGCCCGGATCGCAGCCGCGGTGACGGGCTTGTCCCCGGCCTTCTCTTCCGCCCACTCCAGCACGGTGTCGCGTTTTTCCTCTGGTACTGTGGCGAGTTCTCTGGCAACCCGTTCATTGGGCAAAGTGTTACCAGTGGTAACACTTTCTGCTGTGGTGGATGCGGCTATCAGTTGACGTGCCCGGCTGGAGTTGTAGCCCCATTTTTCCTTGCAGAACGCCTCAAATGTCTTATGGGTGGCCCGGTATAGACGCTCGTTTCGGATCGCCGCGAGGGCGTTTCCGACCTCGATAAAGGTTTGCTGGCCATCGGTCACGATCTTGACATAGCCGGCCAGTCGGCCTTTCTCGCGTGAATCCAGGGGTACGAGTTCGGTTGCCATGTTAGGCATCCTTTCCGGTTAGAGATTCCTATTCCGTCTGAGCCATTGTCCCAACGTCGTTCAATTCCTGCTCCCGCGCCAACAATGCCTGCATGGCGGTGTTCTGCTGCTCGGGCGTTAATAGTTCGCACGTCGGGATAAAGCTGCCCCAACTTGTCAGTCGCGTTATGTCCGTTTCCGACGTGGCGATCTGTGCGAAGAGAAAAACTAGCTTGGCCGTTATCTTGGCCTTGATTCGCGCCAAAACAACCGGATCGGGAATTTTCTCACTAGCTGACTGCCACAGGTCGATGGTGCGGTTGATTGTTTTCGCCTTGGCAATCTCGTTGTTCCATACCTCTTCTTTCGGGCCGGGCTTATTATCCGCTGGTGCCTCGGCTGGCTTGGACGGGGGCTGGTCCTGGTCGGCCTGCTGCATTTCCTCGGTCGTGTACAGTCCGGCCAATTCGGCCGGGAACGCTTTGCGTAATGCAAGGGCTTCTGCGCATTTTCCAAGCATCAGGTGTGGCATCTTCTTCCACATCATGCCCTGCACATCGCCAGGGTAATACTGGTCCCATCGTGCCGAGGCTGTGTAGGCGCACCGCAAACCGCCAACCACCTTGTAGACGCTGACCGTGGCCTTGGTTGGATTCTGCTCCTTATCGAACGTCGGGTCATCGTTGCCTGCGTACAGACCCGTTCGGTCAGCTATCAGTCGGTAGCCATCGATACCAGTCTGAATGACGATGGTTTCCTTGCCGTTTTTTGCCCGGCGCACCGTCGCATATATCTGGTTGGCAAACGGATCGAGGCGGAACCGTTCGATGGCGTGGCGGAACACGGCGAATTGATCATCAGTCATGTTGCTACATTTCTCGCGGCGCAACAGACCATAATCGGACTCTGAGAGAAATTGGTCAGCCATCATCGCTTACCTCCAGGGTATCCCTGAATAAATAGGGAGTCCTTTCTAAGAGATTCGTTGGGGATAGCCGTCGATATACTGATACCCAGGTTCCGCGTCCAAACAAAATCCGCTGCGCTCTTCCGGGTAGTCGATGGGTTCCGGCTCCTCCGGCGGCGGGTCGGCCGTCAATCGCACCGTGGCTGGTAAGTCATAGCCGCGACGTTGCCAATACTTGCCGGCCGGCATGGAAGCATATATTCCAGTCTGCCGGATGATGTCGTTGTCCACGATTATTTCCTTCTCCACCTTTGGGGTCATTGTCCTGTCGCCTCCTTGAACTCGGCCAACGCGCGGATCAGCCTCTCGGTCAATACTTGGAGGGCAACGCGCTTGCCCTCAGCCAAGTCCCCCGGCACCCACGCGCCCCAGGAAAGGCCGGGAAAAGTAGCGTATAACCAACACTGTCCGTCGGCGCGCTGCTCGACTCTGATTGATTTGAGAAGGCCGAACGACAGAATGGCGCACGCTGTCGTTCGTCGCGCTTCAGGCGGCAATTCCTCGCGCCACGTGAATTCCCATTTGTCGTCTGTCAGTGTCGTTATCATAAAGTCATCCTATTCGTAACGTTCCATAACCGTGAGTCTCTTTGCCTTTGGTGATTTGCAGCCGCTTATTGCGGACCCGCTCACGTTCGATCTGGATTTCCGATGGGGCGTCAAAGCCAAGGCGAATCTGGCCGTTCGACGCAATCCGGCAGACCTTGACTACTGTATCGCCGACGTAAATCCGCTCTCCAATTCGTGCTCCAAGAACTAGCATGTTGGAATCCTTTCCTGTTGGTTAATCGCCCCGGCCCGCGCGGCTCCGCCGCACCGGGGCATCGCTTGACGCAAAAATGTGGCGGGCGGGAATTGCACCCGCTGTACGGGATTGCGGTCCCGAACCTCAACGTTGGCTGCTGAGACCACTGACAGCCGCTTAAGGTCCACTGCGCGTTGCCGCCACAACGAAAAAACCGGCCAGCCCGCCGCGTTGCCGCTCAACGGCATAGGGTTCTGTTTGCTATCCCGTGTACGGGCTGGCCGAAACGCGGCGGCGCAGTTCGCACCGCGCCGCCGCTTTGCGGGAGTTACCCCGCGATCGCATCGTTGCTTCTCCTTTTCAACGACTTGCTTTAACATGAATACCATTCTGAGTGATGTACGAAACCCCGCCGTCCGGCCCCGGGGACACGACGCCAAACCGGACGACGGGGAAAACGTTAGAAGTGCGGCATCGGCGTGTTCGGTTGGGGTCATATTCTGTTTTCGGGCGACAACAATACCTCGATAATTCTTTGGCCAGGATTGAGTTGAGCGCGATATGCGCAGCCAACGCAATCGGGAAATAGCTTGGCCGGCCATTTTGCCCCGACCCGCATGGCTGATTTTGCGCTCTTGTTTCCCTTGTTCGCCAAAACAAGATAATTCTGAGCGCGGTCTTCATCGGCAGTGACTATCTTGAATCCTACTTTGCGCTGTTCCAAATCCTTGCCGACCTGCAAGGCCATCCCCATTCTTATTCCGAACGCATTGCAAAATGCAAGGTTCAAGGAAATACCGGTTTTGCAAATTGCCACCGCCGGCAATTCAGTCCAAGCTGGACCGTAGCCGCCGCGACCCATAACAGACTTTTTGGGAAAATCCCATGCCATCTTAATGTCCTTTCAATAACAGTTGGGGGGAGAAAAACACAAGAGAAACCCCGCCGCCCGGCCTCTGGTATCCGGGGTCGAAGTCGGGACGGCGGGGGAAAATCAGAATCTCGGCATGGGCATGGGCGGGCAAACGGCCTGCCCGCAGATGCGCGGGTCCAAGTACCTCACCGTGATTTCCGGCCGCGAGTGGCCGAGAGCGGCAGTCGCATCGCCGCCCGCCAGTTTTGTGTAGCTGGCTTTGCTCTTTCGCAGCCGGTGAAAGCACATCCCCGAGCCGTGCGGGGCGTAGATGCCGCTGGTGTCCAGAATCCGCCGCATGATCCGTTGGATTTGGCGCGGCGCGATTCGGAAGGTGAAGAGCCGCTCGTTCTCCAGAGAATATATTGTCCGAATGGCCTGCAAGGTTTCCGGTTGCAATGGGAACCATTGCGCGACGGCGTTCTTCATTCCTTCCGCCTGCGCATACAGTCCGTCGCTGTTGAACAAAACATCCACGGGGCGAAGGGACACTAGGCTGCGGAGTCTGAGGCCCGACTCCCAGGCCGTCAGCAACAGGGCACGCCAGAGTGGCGCGTTCGGTTCGTGTTCTGCCATCCGAAGAACCGCGGCAAACTCTTCGACCGTCAGAGCCAGTGGAGAACGGCGCGGCTCGCGTAACATCCTGATTGTCGGCGGCCGCGCCAAAACACCAACCTCTTCGCTGGCAGCGTAATTGAGAATCGCCCGAACATGCCGCATGTACGAGTTGACGGTTGCGGGCGAGTGGCCGGGCAGCATCCATGCTTGCCATCCCGCCAGGAGCCGCGAGTCGATCTGCTCGATGTCGGCTGTCGAGAACTGGGACCAGCGACGGAGCGCCATCGCGTAGCCAGCCAACGAACCCGGCGATTTGCCCACGAGGCGCATCGGCAAATACGATTCGCGGTAGAACTCGATAAGATTCACGGAATGCCCCCTTGCCCGACATGCAACTATTACCCGAAATTGAGGTTGGGTTTAATAGTTTGATCGAGGGAGCGTCCATGTACCACCTCCATGCCCACGGCGGCATCGTCCCCGTCGGCATAATCAGCAGAGTCACCAACGCAAGGCGCAGCGCGCCATCGGCACCTTTGGCGTACAGAGTGCGCTGACCGCGCCCTGCGTGGGTAGCTCTACTGTAAATCTTTGGTTCAGCACCAGTGGCCAGAGTGGCGAAAAAGTGTTGCGGAAGCCATGTGATAGGCGGTCTAACGCCTTATCAGGCCGACGATCCACGCCGATCCCTTATTACGGGCCTCGGGCTGTGGAACCGTTGTTTCCGCATGACTTTCTTCTCCAAGGGGCCAAAGGTGCCTCGCTAAGTGTGCCTTAAGTCTAGCAAGTTCTATTGTCTTGTCAAGGGGAGTATTTTCGGATATTACGGGATGTGATTTCGTGTTATTTAAGGCGACTATTACCGCAGCAGTGGCGAGGCCGTGGTGTTTTGTTTCGGTGCCGCACGCTTCTGCCGCGAATACGCGATGCCAAAAACCATCCGGCACTCGGAGCAGAATAACAAACCTGATCGGTCTCTGGTGACACGATCTGAACGGCAGTAGGGACAATATCTAACGATCGCTTTTACCATTGTTGCTTCCTGTGGTGTGCGGCGCGGCGACCAGCCGGGCAACTTCTTCTCGGACCGTTTGTTCCCGGCGGCTTTCGGCGCGATGAAGAATGTCGAGGGCAATCTGTCTGGCCTCGGCTGGTGAGATTCGACGCCGTGGTAGTCTAACCGTCTCGCTCATGTTCTCATTCCTTCTGCCGCTCTGCGGCTCGGTGGCCCTGGGGCCGGGGTTAGGCGGTTTGGCGTATCTCGGCAACGTCTTTGCCAGTGGGATCACTCACCAGAATTATGGGGTGGCCAAACGCATCGGTGCCGCGGGCATGGCGAAACTTGCCGCCGCGTTCTGCCGTCAACTGGCGTGCAAACGCAATCTGCCGTTCGTGGACCTGCACGCGATCCTCTGCCGGCTCCTGTGCAATCGTGTAGCGTTTCACGTTCTCACTCTCCTCTGCCGCTATGCGGCGTTGTGGCCCTGGGGCCGGGTTGTGATCGAAAAGCCGTGGCGTCCGATACCCAGAGCCAAGCCGCGACCCACGCGCCGCCACTGCTAGGTGCTTCTCGCACTGGAATGTCGGCGTCGATCACACAATCGTCGCTTGCCCACGCATTGATCGCCGCCTGAATGTAGTCGCTGTGTTCTGGTTTCGGCATGGGTCGAACTCCGCAGGTTAGGGGCTGGCCTTCTTGATTGCAGCGACCGCCGCGCCGATCTCGCACACGTCGTACACACAATCCTTGCCAGCATTTTCCTTAGCGAAGTCTACCCAACGGTTTAGGATAGGGTTGCCGGTAAACTCCGCTCTCAGTTCTATTTCCGTCTTGGGGCAACAGCTGGCAGTAGTCAGGCAGTCAAGACGGAAAATCGACAAAGGGGCGCAAAAGGTGAGCGAATAGGTCATCGTCTCATCTGGGGTATGGGGTGTTAGGGTGTCTCTGGCGGCATGGCCGCCGTGTTGTCATGGTCCGGTTAGCGGCCGGCGCGGTTGGCCGTGGGGCCGGGGTTATTTGATTTTTTGATTTGTAGCACTCCGCACCCGATGAGTTCCGCAGCAATCGCTGGCGCCAACGGGTGGTCGGAGCATACTGGCTCCCCCGGAGCGCGCAGGTCGCCAGGTTCTAGTCCAACTCCAGTGAGCGACGTTGCCCGAAATGGACAGAGCATCGTCCAGTGGGCTTTCCGTTTTCGTCCGCATTCCGCGCAGGCTACGGCTTGTCGGTAGGTTGCAAACCGCAACAATGCCGTCAACTGCGGCGAAAACATCGCATTGGGTTTAGCCTCTCGATACTCAACAGCGTTCATGTTCTCATCCTCCTGCTACTCTACGGCGTTGTGTGTCAAAAGCCGCCCGCCCCGCTGTATCGTGCCGGGGACTGGCCGGCGCGGGGCGGGCGAGGAGTCGCGGTTACTGCATCAAGTTGATGCGTTTTTGATCGTTTGCTTCCCACGACCGGAGCAGATCGTAAATCTGATCGTTGGCGGCGTTCCACACATCGTTAAGGGGCACGCCCGCCTCTGCGGCATAATTCAGTTGGCCGGCCTGTCGGGAGCTAAGGCTATCGACGATTTTTTCGCACTCGGCAATACGGCCAGGTGTACGCCGTCGGCCCGTTGCTCGTTCGATGACAGAGAGACCATCGCGTAATTGTGCAAGGCCGCGCACGGCCTCGCCAAGAGTGAAGGATGTTACGGTTTTCATCTCATTTTCTCCTGCGGCTGTCGCCGCGCTGCCGGACCCGCCGGCGTCGGTGGCCCTGGGGCCGTGTGTTTGTTTCTTTGCCGTAATTCTATCGAGTCGTGACTCTTATTCCAGGGGAATGGTTGTAAGTCGTTAGTATTATGGGAGTTACGGCGAGACTGGACACTTAGGTGAATGTGAATCGCATGTAGCTAAGAGGGGGGATGCGCGCCTAAGCCCTTGCTGGATAACACTTTAGGCGGTCGCCCGAGCGGACGCGGGTGGCGGGCGAACTCCCGCAACGCCCGCAGCGGAATCAGCCAGCTCACACCGTACCGCACGGCGCCGGGGATATGGCCCTGGCCTGCAATCTGCCGGACGCGGGAAGGAGTCACGCCGAGCACGCGGGCCGCCTCCCCGCAATCCACGTGCGGCACGCCAGCGATCAAAATCTGTTTCGGTTTCGGTTTCATGGTATAATCGTATCAGGTTGCAAGCGTTTGTCAAGGGGGTTTTTCTGGAGTCGCTGCGCTGAGTCACCACTTCCGCTTACCCTGTCGGCAGCCGCGGGCACAGTGGCCGTGTTCCCATTTGTATACAGTAAGCCGTTCGCGTTCGTAAGCTGGTATCAACAGGCAACCCGTCGCACCCCAATCAGAACAGACCCAGCAAAGCGCCTTCCGCCGGGCTATCTCTTCCGGCGTGATCGGTGCCGAGGGACGCTTGCGTGACATGCTACACCTTCGTGTAACGCGCCCGGCTTTGTTGTGTGGAAAGACAAATCCACAAACAAGGCAAACACGTTGCCCCGCATCGTTATCCCATTGGCATACTGCGCTGTTCATGGATTGGCCGAAATCGTGACGGTCGCGCCCAAAAAATCGCAGACTCCGTTGGCGCTCGATGGGTCTACGGCCATCGGCGTATCGTCGTCTACAAGACATTTGTGCGTGGTTGCAGTCGCCACCATATAAGTCATACCATTTACAATCTTGAGAGTCATAAAGGTGTGGTGCCCTGTCCCCGATGAGCTGATCTCTAACTGCAATTCCGTTCCGTCACAATCCGTTATTATTGGGCAACTATACACGACCCCGCACGGTTCTTCCCGGTCAACGACCCATGTTCCATTGTAATCGGCGACGCAACTGGCGCAGTCCGCGGGGTCCAACGGTACAACGCCGGCAATGTTTACCGTGTACGATTCGACTTCCTCGCAATCTTCACAATAGGGCGTATGACATTCTTCTGCCGGGCAGTCATGTCCATCTACCGCCGTGATCGTCACCGTAGAATCTTCGTAGACGCACAACGCACCACCGCCAACAAGATCATAGCTGACAAACGCAAGTTCGGCCGAATCGAAACTTTTGCAATCGGGTTTTGTCTCTCCCAGCGATAGTTCCCATACCACCGTGATCCCGAAAGCCAGTCCGGCTACTGCTCTTTTTGTACAACGCAAGATATAGTCGTCGCCGACCAAAACAATCTCAACCGTAAGAAGAACCGTAGTGTTCTGTAATACTAATCCCAAATCTCCGTGATCGTATATCAGACCCCAGGTTTGCTCCCATCGCGTGTCGTCGCCATCGTCAACGCACGCCAAGTAAAACACGCGATTCATGCAGCCGCAAGCGAACTCTGCGGGCGTGATGCCCCAAAAAGTAATGGCAAGACACGACGGCCCTACACCGTCGCAGTTGACCACTTTGCATCCCTCTTCGCAACAGCACCTCCCCTGTCGAAACCGCAACATCGGCAACCACAGGTGCGGGAAGATCAATCGTTCAGCGGGTGTTTTCAAGTGGGACACGGGAAGTCCAGATAATGCCAAACGACAACGCCATCCTCAACGGTCGAGATAATCTTGCCCCGTGCCCCGCTGTCTGCCGTGCCAACGTCCGGGTCGTTCGACACGGTAAGATAGGGTTCGTTGCCGCCTGCACCGTCCCCGATCCAAGTAGACCCGTCGAACGGCACGACCAATTTCACATCGAATGTCGCATCGGTTTTCGCCACAGCGGCTGTAGTGGTTGCCCAAGCAATTATAGAGCCGGCTGGCACTGGCAAGAACTTGATCGGCCCCCGATATTCACGCTCCGTCGTCTGCTGGCCGTAGAACTCCGTGAACATGCCCCAGCCGTAATCGAAGAATCGCACCTCTGCTATTTGGCTCCCGCAATACGGCGGATACAACGGCGCACGATACCGCCGGAATCCGCAGTTGACGGCGTACATCAAGCGCGACGTGTAGTTTCCGGCGACTTCATCGGCGATGTCGTCGAGATCGTTGTGACTGAGCGAGGAGTTCGCGCCAATCGGATAACAGAGAACCGTTAGCGAACCCGACGCCGCGCCAGTCAACACAGTGGCGATGTCCTTGTAGTAATCACCCCCGCCCCACGGCGCAGAGACAAGTATCTGATCCTGCCCCGACGTAAACCAGAGTTTGCCTTTCGGAAAGTACACCCGTATCTTCTCAGGGAAGTTTGCCGCGCCTTCCTTGTGGTTGGTGGAAGCATCGAGGCGGGGAAGGTTCTCGTCCTCTGATAGGTTGCTGATGTCCTGCTCGCTGGCCATGTCGATCAACTCGAAGGCCGTCGTGATCGGATTGTAGAACACATCCAGGCCGAGCGGGGTCAGCAAACCGCAAATCGTGTCCCACACGTTGCTGCCGGCAAGCGTGAAGACCTCCGGGGTTGCGGTTATCGTCACGCCATCTGGAAGACTCGGTGCGCTGCCGGCAGTCGTCGGCAGTTTTCCCCAGAGGAATTGAATCAGGTCGATCCAGGTGTCAAAGGCATCGCCCCCATCTGAAACCTCGCCGTCAAAGATCGAACTCCGCAGATGAATCCTTGGGTCGGCAAGTTCCACCAGGAACATCGTATTGTCGGAAGTCTCCGTGGCGTCGTCGGCAAAGATCGCCGTCGCCTGGACGAAGTAGAGCCCTTTGAGCGTCACGCTGGAATCGCCGTGCGTGAATACCAGTTGTTGCGGCGAACTCTGGAGCGTCTGAATGGCGTCGTCGGTCAGATCGCGTCGGAGCATCAGCAGCCAGCCGCGCCCCGGTTCCCGGCCGCGAACGCAACGGAAACTGTTGGCCTTCCCCCACCATGTTCCGACGGGCAGGTCCAACCGTTCCGCCTCTTTGTAGAGCATCAGCGGAACGAAACAGGGCAGGTCACCGAAGGTGACACTGGAGGTTGCGTACTCGCCGGCCATTGATTATCACCCCTGATCGTCTCTCTCAGACTCGTGTGCCACCTCGATATTGCCAACTAAGCGCGACAACGCATCGTGACATAGGCCCATGCAGACGTGAGGTTGTCCCTTGCTGGAAAGGGTGATGACATGGTTGTGGTTGGGAGAGAAGTGTTCCTTTAGTCCGATGAAAACCATGTAGTCAAACCGCTCTTCTAGTTCGGCAAGCACCGCAGCATCAGTGGCAAAGGACAGGTCATCGCGCGGCTCGTCCATCAGAACCCTCCCTTGCGCTGGATGTAACCCAACTTCGAGGGACCGCTGCGGCCTTTGTTCTTGTACCCCTTGAGCCGCAAGTTCGATGATGGGCGGACCTTTGCGCGTGTGCCGTACATGCGCACCGGCATGTGAGCGGCCTTTCCGCCCGGGAGCATGTGCATCCTTCTCCAGGAAGTGAGGTGTTTGAGTCTGCGCGGCATCCCTTCCCATGCCCCGGTGCCGACGTGGATTCGCTTATCGATCTCGCGCATCTTCCCCCAGCGGACTCCACGAGGTTTCCGGCCGTATGTTTTTTTTCCGCGCGGCATGATTCATTCCTCTTCTGTCAGGCTCATGGTGATGTCGGGGTTCTTGAACTCCAGCGTCTCAATACTCGCGCGTTTAGCTTTCGACTTGCTGACTTTCTGTGATTTCGCCTGGGGCTTCGCAGATTTGAGTTTGCCCGGTTCTGCTGGCTTCACCTTCGGATTGGCCCCGCCCTTGCTGCTTCCCTTTGCTACGCGGGCTTCGCTTGAGACATCGTGCGCGAAGGCAACGGGCACATATTGACTCTCGTGTTTCGCCCGGTATCCCCGTGGCGGCTGATCTGCTACGGCATCCTCGCCGTAGAGACTGTATTGTTCACCTGATGGTGTTTGCCCCTGTACGCGCTCCGCCTGGTTCGCCTGATCTGACGGTGTGCTCGGCGCAAACGACAGGCCGAAAGGAACTATCTGAAAGTCGATGTCCGGGCCAAAGTTGATGTCCACCAGCGGCCGGAGAATCTGTCGTTGTAAATCGTGACTGATCCAATTTACGATGTCCTGCAAGATACTGTAGAACGCCTCCATCGGGATCGCCTTACCCGACCAGCCGGAAGTTCCGCCAATCGACTCGATCACTTCCGGCGGGATTCCCAACCCTTCGAGAAGTTCCGTGCGCAGGTCGCGGATGTACTCCATGATCTGCTCGGGCGGCGGATTGACGACCGGCGGGATAACATCCCAGGCGTACTTTCCAGTCTGTGCGTTAAGCGTGTTAGGGAAGGTCATTATCGCGCCGGTCTTGAACTTCTCCAGCATTTCGCGCATGAAATCGCGGTTGGATACTTCCTTGCCATCGGCGAGCGTCACGCTGGCCGTAGGATGATAACCAATCGGCCCCGTGAAGGCATACTTGTGAAAGTACAATCTGCGCGTGTCGCGCACGCCGCCTTCCGTCCATAACTCCAGCCACGGCAGATACGCGCCAAAGAGCCGGCTCTGGCCGTACCACTGGTGGACTTCGCGGGCATGGACCGTCCAGAGACAACGGGCGCCTTCGATGGTTACTTTGCGTTTGCCCGGTTGGTTGGGGACGTTCCTCACCGTCGCCCCGATCAGTTTTCCATATTGCGTCACGGCGCGGCAGTCTAACGAGTGCAAATCTTTGAGCGTGTCGAAGTGAATCAGACCGTTCTGATACCTGTAGAGCGCTTCCGAGCAACCGTAACCCCACTCAACCGCCTTCATGGCCTTCACGCTCGACATCCGCCAGAAGCGGGTGATTTGCGTCTTGAGAAACTCCTTGACATCCTGATTGTCGCAGTCCACGTAGAACCGGGTTTTGGAAAGGATCGGCCCTTTGATAAGCCACATGCCCAGGGTAATGCGCGGATCGGTCAGCATCTCCAGCGCAACGGAGAGGCTAAACGGCGGGGCCTTGCGGAGCGTATAGTAGCGCCCCCAGTACATCGAGGGCACGTAGTCTTGGGTGACGGCTTCGCCAAGTAGATGTTCGGCGGTTTCCATGTTCTATCGTTCCTATCCTGTTGGCTGACCGATCTTCGCGGCCTCCTGCATCAAGAGTTCCTTTTCGATCTGCTCGGCCAGTTCCTTGTTTCCGGTATCGTGCAGGATCAAGTCCCGCATGTCGCTGGGACTCAGTTTGGTTTGTCCGTAGGCTTGTCGCTGCCGGGCCTCCTTCAAGAGGTCCGGCAACTCTTCGGCCATCAGGCGGACTTGCCACTCTCCGAGTCGCCAGGGGTCGGCATGATACCAAAAGCCAACCCTAAGTCTCTGTCGAAAAAAGGTTTCATCGTGTTCCAGTACACCCGCACGTACTGGAAAATCTGGTAGACCTGCGAAACGGACAACTCGATTCCGTAGGTTTGCTTGGCCCACTCCTGGCGCTTCTTCCAGAAGGCGAACCAGTTCGGCGTGCCGACGCCCTGGACTTCATCGGGCGGGAAAAGGCTGTTCGCCGACTCCCACTCGCACACGTCAATGGTGAACGCTTGCGGCGGATCGCCGACCGTCACGTTCAGTTTCCAGTCGGGGATAGCGACCGGACCTTTCGGAATCTCTTTGCCCACAAGGGCTTGCTCTGGGGTCACGCTCATTGAAAACGCTCCTTACGGTTTAGGACAACACACGGGTAGTTATAGCCGATTCCAGTTCGTTGCGAAAAGATTTGTTCCTCGGCAAGCGCCAATCCGATAAATGAAACGTGGAGGTGTGCGCGGATGGAATACCTATTGCGGTTTTTGGGGTTCATTCCCCGGCTGGTAGGGATGCTTCTCCAGCGGTGGCGCGACAGACTTACCGACGACGACAGACTCATCCTTGACGTTGCTAGCGCTGGCACTGGCCTGATTGAGGTCGGGGTGGGCGACCAGCGGATGTACGTGATGGTCGGCAACCGGTTTCTGTCGGAGGGTCGTGACGCCGCGGGCTTTGCGGACCTGGTTGCCAGCGTCGAGAAACTGGCTCGGTTGGGGTTCATCGCTCCCTGTGTCAGTTACCACCCGCACGTTCAGAATTATCGGCTGACAACCAAGGGCCTGAAGGAAACCGGGAGGCGCAAGTAGCCAGTGAACCATGAAGTAAACGCACACTAACCACACAATACCCGCAATGAACACGCTGACGAGTTGGCCAACTAAGTCGGCAAAAGTCGCCTCTTCCTGATGGTCACACCCTGGGTATCCAGTCATTTTCTCTTCTCCTATCCCCCGTTTCTGGGGTATTGCCTACTCTATGGAAACTGTGTATGCTGGTTGTGTCGCCCATTCTGTCTCGGAAAGGGGATTGCCATGCCGAACACCTGTCCACCGCCGGTGCCGTTTTGCCAACCGCTCGCTGGCGCAACCATCAAGGGCCGGAAGAAGCGATCTCGCGTCGGCCTGTACATTGCAGCGGGCCTTGGCGGCACGCTCTTGATCGTTCTGTTGCTGGTTGGTGTCTTCATGGCTCAGACCACACCGCCGTCGAGACAGTCGGCTTCCGAAAGTGCCGTGCGGGCATATCTGGACAAGCATGAGCGCCAGTATACCATTCACTCTACACATCCGGTGGAATCGCTCGCCGATGCGTTCGTTTACGTTGGGATTGAGGGGCTTCGTTGGGTTCCTTTCTCGTGGGGAAAACATGACGATGGTGTAAGATATTGGGCGTTCCCTGGATTTCAGGACGTTGATACGAGAGGAATTGAACCGGCCAAGTGTCGGGGCCTTCGAGTCGAGTTTACATCCGACGAAGGTTTCGGACGCACCAATGAAAATGACAACGTGTTTGTGTTGGACCAACATGATGTTGTGAAGGGTTACATGCTGACGCATCATGTTATGATGGGAAAGCCGGGAGAAGTTGAACAATGGGAACAACGTCGGCGGGGTGATTCTCCCGAAAAAAAACTGGACGAACTCATATCCTCCATTCCCACAGAAGGCCAGCCGTAGCACTTCTGTTTGCGTTGTGTCAGAAGGACTCCCTTTAACTTGGTGCATAGGTCAACCAGTCCACTTGTGAGGTCGGCACTGTGCCCTGCTTGACCTTCGGTTCCCACGGACCATCCACGATCTGCCGGTAGATTCGCTTCCATTTCACCTCGTAGATCGAGATGCGTTCGGGAGTGAAGCCGATCCGCTTCGGACCGTCGATAAACACGTTTTCCTCATGCGCGCCTTGGTCGATAGCGGCCAAGTCGCCGCCCTCAATGGGATAGCCAACGCGGATCGCGTGCCCCGTTAAGATCAACACGCCTTCGGCGTTGGCGCGTTCCTGCAATACCAGCGTCGGTTTGTTGCCGACTCCGGCGGCATACGTTCCCTTATCGACGACGCCACCCGTCACTCTGCCACCGAGTCCTGTGTTCGTTGGGGCCAGCGGTGTCTGCGAATCCTTAGCCGATGTTGCTGCCCGGTGTAGAATCGTCGCCGACTCCTTGCTATAGGACAGGTTCAAGTCGTACTTGATCCAACTGTTGTCGGAGTTGTAATTGGTATGTGTGATGCTGCTTGAGTATGGCTTGAGCGGTCCCTGTTGTTTTGGACCGGAGTATGGCGCGCCGGGTTGGCAAAACGACACTACAATATCATCGGTGGCCTGTGACGACAGGTTCGCATAGCCGCGAGGAGCAAGGACGCTCGCCTTGATCCCATCGGATTTCTGCCACTTGTCCCAACTCACCCCGACTGGTTCCCATAGACCGCTGTTGGCAAGCAGATACTTTAGAGTTGCGCCTGTAACGCGCCACGCAAGAGATACGCGCATTCTTGGCGAGAAGAGGGAATCCGACAAATGAAACGTAGTCAGAACTACCGCTCCCTTCTTCTTGTTGTTGTCCTGCTGGCGGATGCTTTTCTGTATGCCGTCGATGCGCTGCTTGGCAATCTGCAATACTGCCTCAAGTGCAAACCCCTTGGCGTATCCCTGGGCTACTTCCAGCGTTCCGCCGAGTTCACAGTCCCAAAATGCATCCTTCGTTGTATCTCCGCGTATGTCAAAATCGAGATCGGCATGGACGATCTGATCGGGATAGACGTTAGACGTTCCCAACTCCCGGTCCGTAACGACGAAATTGAGGAACCGCTTATCCGGGCTTATCGTGTAAGACTTCCGGCGCATGAATCCTTCCGGCAAAATCGGATTGATGATGTCGATAAGCAAGTCCGCCGTTGCCGTGATATGTTGCAAGTCCTGGGTGAGGAACACGGCGACTTCCGCTTGGCCTGTAATCGTTCTGGTGGTCAACCCCGATTCGTCGATGCTGTAGTTGAGTGCAAACGACAGGTCGCCGATCTGATTTTGCGGGGGAGAAATACCATAGGCCCAACAATGCGGCGCATCGAACTCGCAACTCCACACTAACCGGCCGGCAAGATTCGCGCCGATAACCTCAAATTGATAGTCGGTCGGGATCGGGCCAAATCCGATGCAACTCGTGCAATCTAAAGAAATGTCGCCCCCAAGGCCGTGACCGGTTACGGTCAACAACTTGCCCGGCTGCATCAGCGTGGCGCGCAGACTGCCGAGAAAGGGATCGTTAGTTGTCGCATACGAGTCCAGGTCTGTTGGGACGATTGTGGTGGTGAAGTTGATGCTGTAGTGGTAGTATTTCGTCGTGCGCCCGGCGAAGTCACGAACCGGCGTACAGCGCAACTTGACTACGACCGGGCCGGGAAACTCCCAGCCGTTGTACGAAACAGTGCCTAAACTCGGTCCTCGACTCATTATCCAAACACCTGTAGTCTAGCGGGGCTTCTCGGATGCGTCCGTTGCTTAAATGCAGCCCCGACATGATCCCCCGTCATTGGTCCAAGACTCTTCATTAGATCATCGAGCCATTCGCTTGGCGTAGGTCCTAAAATCTCATCCTTCTTTGTGTTCTTGGCGATGTCACGAAGATAGGCGACAGCATCCCAAATCAATTTTCCTAATAGTGTTTGCGGTGAAACGCTTGCCAAGATGCCGTTGACTAAGCCATCAGGCAACTTGTCCACGCCAGCCTTTGCATCATTCAGTAATTCCAACAATTGCCGCCAGCCCGACAGCGCGGTCAACAGCAGTTCCTTGATCTCCATAACTGGACCGCCGACCCCTTTGACCAATTCCGTCTTCATCCGTTCCCACTCCACGTCGATCCGGGTTTGCTGGCCGACGTATTCAGCCGCCAACCCGCCGATCCTTCCCCGCTCCGCTAACCGTTCGCGGATCATCGCCACTTCCCTTTGGGCGTAGGCCCGGGCCACGCGGGCATCGTACTCCGCCAAGTTCTCAGCCGCCCCCTTCACGACACTATCCAACTTGTGGAAGGTTTCGGTAAGAGCGCTTGCGGCTATCATAAACAAGCCAAGTTCTGGGTGGCCCGCCATTGCCGCCGAAATAGCCAACTGTGTTCCTACGCCGGCCAATGCACCAAGCGTTGGAGAACCAGTTGCCGCGCCTACGATTCCGCCAACGGCTGAACCGGCTAATCCAGCCCCCTGTTGACCGATGTTTTGGGCCATGCGCTGGCCCCAAGTCGGCGGCGGTCCCGGCAAGGGCGGTGGTAGATGAGGTGGCCGGGGGATTGGGCCTTCCAGCGGGATTTCTCCCGGCCTGAGATTGGCGGTTCCGGCTTGCTCGGCTAGTATCTCGGCAAGGCTCTTCCGCTCGCTTGCCCCGACCATGCGGAAACCCGGCCCCATTGGATGAGCCGTAGGGGCAAGGCCGTAGGTTGCGGTCCTAATGCGTTCTAGTTCTCGTTCCCGTGTGGCTTGGCCTTCTGGTGTAACATTCCACCATTGGGCCTCATGGCCTGCTATTGGAGCCACAGAGGCCCCAGGTGGCAGCCCTGCGCCTTTTGACGTGAGGCTATCGAGCGAACTGGCAAGCCTGTCGAGGGATTGGGTCAGTTCCGGCCCAACCTTCTCCGATACCTCTCCGGCGAAGTTTACCCTGAGTTCCTCAGACATCGCATTTTACCCCTCTTACGCTGGTGGAGAGATGGTAAAGAGCGATCCCGAATCAGGGAAGAAGATCACCCGGAAGGGCAGTTTTCGCAACGTCGGCCCCAGGCGACCCTGGACCTCAAAGCCGGGGGCCAAAGTGGCGTAGGTCGAGGAAATGCTGCCCAACACCAAGGCGGCCGGTGTGCCCGCGTAGGGGGTGATAATCAGCGGCTTCGCAATGGCCGTGGCTGGAGTGTGGAGGCGGCCAATCAGGCCGGCCGTCGTGTTGACAATGCCCTGGGCGGCGTAGGGCCACAAAGCAGCAATGCCATCGGCGTTTGCTTGCAACAGCACCATGTTCAGATAAGCCGACGAGCCCTGATAGATCATGTCCACTACCGTATCGCCAGCCGAGTCGCCCTGGATCGGCTCGTAGTGGTGCATGAACTCAAATTGCAGGCTGTTGAGGTCCGTATCGCCCAATGCTAGGGTCGTGTTCCATAGGACCGAACACGCGCCAGCGATGTAACCCGAACCAAGCGACTGGGCAACCGTCGCAGTAGAAGTGGTGAACCAGACGTAGTTGTTGCTACTGATGTAAGGCAAACATTGGAACCGCAGCGTCGTCCGCCACAGAGAAGGCGCGAGGTTGACGCGGATCGGAGCATCCGGCGCGGGAATGACGTGCAGGGCAATCAGTTCGTTCGGCGTGGCGTTGGTCCCCGTAAACTTTTTTAAGTCCAAACCGAACGAGAAGTCGAACGCCAGCGCGCCGATGTTGTTCACCAGCCCAATCGTGTCGCTGAAGGGCCAGGTGACGGCGGCCAGCGCAAGCGGATCGGTCGTCAGCACATTGATGGTGATGAAGCAGTTGCCGCCCCGATAGATGCCGTCAATGGGCGTCCTGCCGCCGGAGTCGGTGTTGGCAATCAGTTCAATCGACGGCGACCAGCTTATCCAGATGCCGTCGGTGTCGCCGACAATGCCCGCGCTGCCGAGCGTAACCTGATAATGTCCAGCGATATAGGCTGCGGTCATTTTTCTACCTCATCTTGGAAAGCTGTTGCGGCCGGTGCGCGCCGGAGAACCGGACATCGACAAACAGTCCGCACTTTTTACTGATTTCGTTTTCGTTGTCTGAGAAAAACCAGTCGCCCAGTTTCACGTCCGGGACCGGCGTGGTGTACTGCCACTCCAGCGGCGTAATGAACTTGTCCGTTGTGAACGCCGGGACCACTGGCGGCCCGGCGCTGTAGGCGATGTCGTTGACGGTTGCGATGATCGTGTTGGCCGCCGCCATGACGGTGTAGTTGGCATGAATCGCCAGTTGTACCTGCCGTTGTAAGGTTTCCATGCCCGTCAGGGCCTTCAAGTACAACTCGTTGCTAATATAGTCTTGGGGAGTACCTGAGAACCGCATGGTGATCCCCACGTTTATCCCGATCCATTCATGGATGCCCGAGTCGCTGTGCGGGCCACCCCGACACTCGCCGGGGTAGACCGCAATGAAGCGTCGGCCCGACGTTGGGTGCGGCTGCGGGTCGTTGTGGCAGTCGCACTCGAAGTCCGTGAAGCCACAGACCGAGCGAAGCTGATCCCGAACGGCGACTAGCATGGCGGATAGGGACATTGGTTATCTTTCACCGAATCCAGGGTTGCGAAACGCCTGTAATTTCCTCACCTTCCGCAAATACGCCGCATATCCCTTGCGCATGACCGTGACCTTTCCCCGTACACCGGGCATCCGCACTTGCATTGTCGTGGGCTTTTTCATGGCGCTACTCGTCGGGAAGTTTGTCTAGTAATGCTTGACGTAACCATGAACTAACTGTTTTGCTACGCCACGCAGATGCGACTTTGCTCTTACCTTTCGGATACTTGTTGCGAGTTCTCGCCTAGCTTTTCGGTTCGCTGTCGTTTTACGCGCGGCAAAACCAACAGGCGTAAAGGCCCGAACGTGGACGCGAACCGCCTCAACTATTTTGTGCGCTCTTGTTACTCTTCTCATGGTTTCACCTTGGGTTGACTCGGTTGTACTCTCGCACGGCCCTGTTGTAGTCGGCGCGACTCCATTTCTTTCGACCGGTATGGCGCATCGAAGCGTTGCCAGCGTCGTCACCGGCAGCGCGAGCAACCTGATGGCGTGAAAAGGTCAAACGGCCAAGCCGAATAGTTCCCGACCGTTTTATGTTCACATCATGCTCCACGATTTTCTCACGTTTCTGATTCTCACTCTCTTGGCGTGCGATATGCCCGTTATGCCCCTGAGTTTTCCAAGTTCAGTCCGTCGCACCCGCACCAATTCAGTAGACCTTCTATCGGTTATGGGGTAGTGATACTCTTGCGGCTTGCGTCCCAAGGCTGAAATCATCTTGTCTCGTGCGCGATGCGAACCCACTCGGACAAACATGCTTCACGCCTCCGGCCTTTTTCGTTTTGCTATCACGCGTGCAGCAAAGTTGTAACTCTTCTGCCGCTTCATGGTGTTCCTTTCGCTCCACTACCTTTGCGCCACTTCCGAAGGACATCTGCTTGCTGCTTGCGGAACGGATGGCCTTTTGGACGACGGGTGGCGACAAGGTTTTTTCGGAACTTCAGGTATTGGTTCGTCGATTATTTCATGGCTAGCCTTTCATTCGCCTGAACACCTTTTTCGGGCCATGTTTGGCCCGCAAGTTTTGCAACGCCTTAGCGGCTCGCTTTCTGATGATCTGTTGCATTGGCATGACCTTCGTGTCGGGATTGTGCCGATATGGGAAAGCCTTTGTCCGAGCAGCCATAAACTTCTTGACGGATCGTTTCATGTTTCACGCCTTTACTACTGAGGTTAGTTGTTGCATTGCCCACTTCGCCGATTGAGTTGTCCAGCCTGCCCGACCCTGCGCCGCCAGCGACGGCCACAAGGGTCTTGTTTTGTGCTGCTTGGCCGCATAGGGCACCTTCGAGCCAATCGTGACCGATCCCCAATGGCTCTCAAATATCTGCTCTTCCGGCGGCGAGTAGGAATCGTCCGACAGACTGCCGGGCGTCAGGCTCTTAATCAGCCGGTGACTCACCTGGAGGATCGGCACCTTGCGGTCCCCAAGCACGTCCAGCTTCGTCTTGGCCCCCTCGGACTTCAGAATGGCCCATGCCAACTTGGCGGCCAACACTTTAGCCTGCGCCTCCCCAACCTTCAGCAAGAGCCGCTTGAACGTGGAGTAAAAGATTCCCTTCCACCGGCGGTTCTGGGACATAGTGAGCAGTCCCCGACCACTGCGACCGAGTCCCCGGATTCCGAACTTCGTTGCTTCTCCCGGTCCGAGCGGCCGTTGCGCGATGGTCTCGCGCTTGAGTGGTTTCCACCGCAGCCCTGTCTCATCAGTGCCACCATCGGACTTCGTAAGGAAAGCATCGTGTATCTTCTCCAATAAATGAAAGGCGAAGAACATCTTGAACCGGCGGCCCCAGCCGTGAATGTCGGGCATGGTGCCCGTGATATAGCGCGGCAGCATCCTCAACTCGCCCACGGCATCGCGGCGAGTGGCGGGCATCGGAATGTTCTTGGTCAGGCGGTTCATCAGTTCAGCCCCGCGTTCCGAATGTAAGCACGCTCTCGCTTGGCACCGGCACGATTAAGCCGACCTTCTCGATAACTGGTAGCAAGCGATTGTCGTAGAGTACGGCCAGAAACACTCCCACGCCGTTCCAATGGCACACCATAGGAATGCGCCATTCGTATGCGCAACTGGTTCAGTCCGGCTCGCAACTCGCGTGTTCGTGTTCGCATTGGCGGTTCAGTGTTTCCTCGTGTAAACCTTCGCATGTGCGGTTTCCCAGAGTCTCAACCATCGACGGCGCGGCATACCCCGCGAAGCGGATAATTCCTTCCGGGCGGCACCGGCGCTCATTCGCACAAACGGAGCAGCCGTAGAGTAACCTGCCTTGGCATATTTGCGGAGTGTTGCCATCGTACTACCTTTCACACTAGAAGTTGCGGTTGATTCGTGCATTACAAGATGCTCCCCGGTTTGATCCGGCGTACACGCTTGACTCCGGCGGCGACAGACTTCCGAAAAGCGCGGCCGCGCGGCAATTTGTTAGCCAACTCCAAGCGCGCCTGGAACAGCCTTTCGGACGCGCTGATTGCCAGCGACGGCCTTTGCTAATTTTTCTTCATGTATTTGCTGACGGCTTTTCGACTTGCGTTCTTGCGAGTCTGTTTCAACATCGACGCCACGCTTCCCCGGAAACCGCCCGGTGCCCCGCGCTTCATTGTGTTAGGACCGTTGAGAAATTGCCGATTGTGGTATCGTTGCAAACCTTTAATGAGCGCCTTGGTAGACTTTTTCATGGTTCTATCCCTTTCTGCGGCCTCTGGCGGCCTTTGCTTGAAACTTCCGCTTGCCTTCTTTCTCACGAGACACTTTTGCCGCGAGTGCCGCGGGATAGTAACTGCCCGGCTTGCGGGCAAACTTCGCTGCCAAAACGCCGTCAACGAATCGCTTGAAATAGCCCTTGGACATGATCTCACCTCACATAGAATGGATGTCTTGCTTGAGAAATCGTCGAAACGCTGGGTTCTTTCGCATCTTTCGCACCGCTGCTGCCCTCAGAATGCGCGAACGTGTACTAACAACAGCTAATGTTCTTGAACCCGTCGCGCCATGAACCGCACTAATTATCTTCCCTGTGCGACGCCGCCCGATTAGTCGCTTAGTTTGTTGTCTCATTTCATCGCTCCCATATCACTTGTGCCCGCCGAATAGTTCCCTTCTTGTACGCTCGGTTCAGCCTGTTCGCACTGAGGTAACGGCCCGCAGCCGTTTTCGTGCCCTCGAACATGATGTGTCGCGGTTTGCGGTCAGGGTAAATCTGCCATACCTTCCCCTTGGCAATCGCCGCTTGACGAAACGCTCTCGCGCCGGTTCTGGCAGCCATCTTCTACCCCCACAACTGTTTTTTGGTGAGTCGTTTCGGCAATTCAAGTGTCGTTTGTGGTCAGTATCCTTTTGGACGGCGCGCCTTTCCCATGAAGTTGTACCGTCCTGGTTTTGCCTGTCTCCACAACAAAGCACCCAATCGCTTCCTGCCGATCTGGGTCTTTGATTTCCTTTGCCATGCGGCGATGTCTTGCCGCGACTTCCCCTGCAATGCACCGGCGCTACGTACGAAGCGAAGTCCTGCCATCAACTTTTTCGTTCTCTGTAGCATGGCTATTTGCTCTTCGGCAGCATGGGACCACCGATGTACTTTTGCCGCCGTTGCCGGTGGGTTAGCCTCTTGGAACGAACTGAACGCACGATTCGGCGAGTGCGACTTACGGTTTTCATGGCTTATTGTTCCTTTCCAAAACGAAACTGCGGTGACGCGACTGGACCTTCAAGTGGTGCGCCTCGACAAACTCGTCAACCGCTTTCCTCACTCCCTTCTCGTCGTAGTCGTGACCGGCCAACACGCCGGTTGGTTTCACCTTCGGCCACCAGGCCGCCAGGTCGCGGCGCACACCTTCGTATGAGTGATCCGCGTCGATGAAAACGAAATCCAGCGAACCGTCGAGATACGCACCTGCCGCCTCTGCCGAATCGCTCCTTACCGGCCGGATGTACTCCGCCACGCCGCACTCCTTCACGTTCTCGGAAAACTCCGCAAACAGATCGCGGCCGTTTGTCGCCAGTCGTTCCGCGGTTGCCAAGCCGTTGTCTAGCTCGTTCGTTCCGCCTTTCCAGGTGTCTACGCAATCGAAGGCAATCGGCTTGCCGGAGCCGCGAATTTTCGACGCCATGAACACGGTGGACTTGCCCAGCCATGCGCCTACCTCAACGAAGTGCGCCGCCTCGCCGTTCACCCGGGCGATTTGCTCTTCATAGATGTCGGCGAAGTCGAACCAGCCTTGAATCTCGTCCCAGGGACCGCGCGGCACGGCCCACTTGTAAGCCAGCGGCGTATCGTGTTCCAACTGGCCCCAGGTGCCGAAATTTCCGTAGCCCGCCCGGCCCCAGTGGATCAATTTGACTTTGCGGGTGACAGCCGTTTTCGCCCCGACTTGAAACAGACACCGCGAGAAAAACCAGTCTTCCGATTCCCGCGCCTGTTCCCATTTCCCCGTAACGGGATTGCGAAACACCTTTTCGGGAAAGCCGAAGTGCATCGGACATTCGCCCTTTGCATCGGTTTGGTGGAAAATCGGTTTGCGAAGATCAGCCGCCCAGCAGCCGGAGTTGTGCAACAAGGGCCAGCCGGCATAACCCAACGTGGCGGCGTCAAAGGTTTCCGGCAAACTCGACAACTCCCGTATGGCAATCCGTCGGTACGGCGTCCAGGGATCGTTGGGGTCGCCAATGCCGGAACTGACCAGTCCTTTCCCATCCTTCATCGGCGAGATGGCGGAAACAAAATCCAGATCGAGACGGTCGAGTTCTGCGATCAGGGTGTCCAACCAAATGCCGTCCTCCCGACCGCAAAGGGGGGCGATGTCCAGGTGTAACATCGCCACATGCGTAATCTTGCCTTCCTCGGATGCGTTCAGGGCCGTGACCCACATGGCGTTGAAGTCATCGAACCCGTTGCCAGAGTTTGTCAGTTGCACGGTATGCTTGCTATCCGTCAGGGCGAGCAAACCCTGTACGCAACCCCAAGTGAAGTTGGGGCCTGGGGCACCAACCAGTATCGTGTAGGTTGAGTCTGTTACCATCGGCCACTGGTCTCCTCAATAGTTGAATGGTTCGATTACCAAGTCCGGGTCCAAGTCCTGTCTGCCCGACGTGCCACCGGTACTGATGGTCGGCTCGACGCGCTCTTTCGCCACGCGGAACCGGTCGTCAATCCGAATGTTCGACAGGGCCGGCGTGAAGTTCTGGTTCAGCGTCAGGCGCGGCACCGTGTTGCTTTCGTTGATTCGCTCCAGTTGGGCAATCGCCTGATCGTACAGCGTCTTGAAATAGCCAGGGTCGCCACGGCGGAGGCTGAGCAAGTAGCAGCCGATCCACGTCGCCCTGGTCCGCACCCACCGGCTGCTGTACAGGTCCGATGCTTCGTGAAACTTCAGCAAGTAGAAATTGACCTCATCGGTTGCCGCGCAGAGAATGTCGTCCCAAACAGCCGCACGAAAGGCAATGTCCCCAACCGGCGCCGTCTCTTCCGAATCATAATCGCTCACATGCAGCGCCGCCGCCCGCAACGACCACATCCGCTCGATTTCCGCCTGCGAGGTGTAATACGACGGCAAGGGACTCCCGACCGGCGTTACTGTCGTTTCTCCTAGCGGCGTTCCGACAATGGTGTAGTCTGCTGTCACAATTTCACTTCCTAACAAAAAACGCCGCAACGGGAGGCGATCCCGTCGCGGCGTCCCGTATTAAGGCAATCTTCCGCGAACTGAAGAAAGCTACTTGTCTCCTACGACGAACTGACTGAGGCCACATTGACGAACGCCACGCAACTCGGCACGTAAATCACCGGCAGGCAGTTGTCCAGGCCGATCAACTCGAAGCCGCTCGGTTGCGTCTTGATCTCAGACCAGGCCGCAAGCCCGAACCGTATCGAACCCGGATCAAGCACGTTCTCCCGAACGATCTCCGAGCCTTCCTGAAGCTCGAACCAGTCGGCGTCCACGTCCGGCACAAAGGCCGCGTACCCATCAGGGAAAAACTTCTTGAACTTGAAGTAGGTGCCGTCCCACACGTCCAGGCCGGCGTCGTAGACGTGCCACTTGATCCAGGGCAGGGCCTTGAACACGATCTCGAAGCCGGTGTCCCGCGCGCCGTCGGCACCGACAAACACGGTGCGGTCGTACTTGTCCCACACGGTATTGGCGGTTCCGGCCGCAGCCTTCATTGCCGTGCTGTTGAACAAGTAGGCAATGGTCGTCGAGTTGCACCAGACGTTGGTAAGTTGCCGCCCGTGCATGGCCTCGAAGCCAGCATTGATTCCCAGGCAGTCGGTGATCGGATCGTTTGACGCCACCGTACCCCAAGCAACGGTTCCGGCCATACCGCCGAACGGCGTGGTCGTGTCAGTATTGCCAGGGAGTGTAACTGTGAACGCCTTGAGGTTGGCAAGCGTTGGAATGTGACCCGAGGATACCGTATAGCCCGCCGCTCCCCCTTGCCAGTAGGTGCCATCGAACCAGTACGGATTCTGGTAGTTGAGGTTGATTTGCGCGCCGCTGGTGCCCAAATCGCAAGGGATCAGATCGTCGCCGTCCTGATAAAGTGAAAAGGCCCCCTGGAGGGCGCGGGACAAAATGAACTCGCGGGAGTTCCGCAACCGCTGGGCAAGGTGCCGCTCCTGGCCTTCAACGTACCGCTCGCCACGTTGATCCACGACGCCCCAGTCCTGACCCATCCGCCGCATAAGGTGTAGCCGGTTGTCGTCGAGGAAAATCTTTTCGTGCGCGCGATAGATCGTGGCCGTAACATGCCCCACGATCTGCGGCTTGACTACGGCCGGTCCGGTTCCGGGTGCCCGCCCCTGGGCAATCCCGCGCGTCCGGTTGAAAACGTCCCATCCGGTGGTGCGTCCGCCCACGGGATTGATGTTCGGCCCGCCAGGATTGCAACCGAAGGCCGCCTGCAAGCGCGACTGCGGCACCTTGAGTTGCGAAATCACGCGGGTCACTCGCGTGGAGCCGAGTAGTTGACTGAGTGAAGTGGTTGCCATAGTAATAGCTCCCTATTGGGCGGCGTTTGTGTTTTTCAGTTGCTCTCTTGTGCAAATTACCCGGCAAGATCGGACATCACGTACCATTGCGTTGCCGAGGTTGCTTGGAATATCAGGTTCGGCGCGTCCTGTGCCGAGTTATAGGCGACGTTGGCACCGAGGTTGTTGATGCTCGAATTGACTTGCGGAAAGACCTCTAGGTTCTTGCTGGCGGTAGTGCTAATCAACCGCACCTCCATGCCAATCGCAGCAACCGGCAACAACACGGCCGCCGCTGCGTCATTAGCGCCAGTGACAATCGTGACTCCCTCGTAAACGGCGTTGGAATTGCTGATGGTTCCGCCGGCCGTCGCCACCACGGCGGTATTGATGGTGTTCCGAGACTGCACGGTCACATTGGACACCCAGAGGTTTGCAGCCGCGCTAGCATCGGTGCAGATCAATGTCACCAGCGTGGCCTTGCCCACGGTGATTCCCGTTCCGTAGGCCACGCCGTCGATGGTTCCCGAGACGCCGATGATGTTCAGCGGCTTCGCCCCGTTCAGAATCACCAGTCGCTGCCCTTCGTAGGTGGCGGTCGGCAACGTCACCTTGTATCCAGCCGTGCCACACGTCACTGCCACGTACCCGGCACCGGCGGCGATAATGCCGGTGCTCGCTCCATCGGTGGTGGCCGTCGCCGTCGTGCTATATCCCGCAAGGCCATCAAGCGGCACCGACACCCACAGTTGCGTGCTGGCGGTGATGTCTGTGCAAACCACATCAACTACCTTGCCAGCCGGAAGAATCTGCCCGGTTGCGCCAGCCACCCCGTTGAGGGTGCCCGACGACGGCACATACACATGGCAGTCTTTGTCGCCGCCAACCAAGCTGATTCGCTGGTTGACAAACACCGCCGCTGGCAACACGACGCCGTAGGCAGCGGAGGCACAAGTGAGTTTGGCAACGGTCGTACTGGCCGCGATAGCTTGGCAATCGCTACGGCTACTGCCTTTAGCCGTAACCGCTTCCAAGACGCCGGCGTTGCCGCCGTAGATCGTGTTAGTGGCCGAGTTGATCGTGACAAGCCACTTGGCGGCCGTCTTGTCGAACACGCCTTGAAGATCGATGACTGTTCCGATGGACCCACTAATCGTCAAGGGGCCAGGGGAGGCAGCCGACCCGGGCGAGTACAAGGTAGACCCGGCTGGCAGGGTAAGAACAATGTTCTGGGCTTCCGTCATCCAGATTCCGATGTGGAATCCCAAGGTGTTCTCGGCCCGGGCGGGAGTCCCCGTCATAGCGGGCAACGTCAGATTTTGCGATGCGCTGGTCCCCGTATTGGTGAAGAGCGAGCCGTTGTCGGCCGCCAACACGGTGTAGGCGTTGCTTGTTGCCACGTCTTTGAGCGACTTGACTCGGCTCCAGCCGGTAAACGGCGTCTGCGCCAAGTCGTCGTCGAGTTGGAACCGACCGCGCATCTGGAGGCGCGCGACGTTCTCATACGGGTCTGTAGTGAACGATCCAGGGTTGCCGTAAGTGGCGTTCGAGCGGAAGATCGCATTGGTCTTGATCGGGCCACCAACGATGATCGGGCCATAGAACCGATCCGTGCCCGTGCCGTTCAGGTTGACCTTCAGGTCATGGCCCAAAATACCCCAAATCTGTTCGCTGCCGTTCGTCGCCGTGGGGTCCCACTGGATCAACTTGCCGCTGGACGTAATCTTGCCCAGCAACATGCCCGGGCGGAGAACGTCGGTCGGCGTGTTGGCGAGGTCCAGGCTGCTGCCGCTGATGAGTCCGCCCATCTTGCGGACTTGCTTTTCATCGCCGCCCCAGTAAAGCGCGGCCTCGACGGTATCGAGTTCCCCCAAAATGCCCGGGGCAAGATAGGCAGCGTCGTAACTGTATCCGATCGACATGGTGATTTCCTCTCGTGTGAGGGAGTGATCCTGATTGGCTATGGTTCTGACCAGCGGGCGCAAACAAAAAGGCCCATGCAACGGATGCGCCCGCGCATGGGCCTCTAGTTTTCGCCGCTAATCCAGTCGCCTGGCCTGGCTTCCGGTTAGTTGCTGGTCAAATTGTCAAACGCTATTCGGTCAGATCGGCCAATGGCCGCTCCGGTAATGTCGCGCCAAACTCTTGGCACTCCGCTTCTTTCCCTTCGATGCCCGAAGGTCAGTTGCGGCAGTCTTGCGTTGCGCACCGACAAGGCCGTATGTCCGATTGGTCGTTCTGGCAACGGCCAACTTCGTACTGCGGACAAGTTTCTGTGCGCTGGACTTCTTTGCCATGATCCACTAGGCCGCGACCGTTTCGGTCCGGCCCTCCATCTTCTTCACTTGCTCGTCGGCCGCCTTGATGGCTTCCGCATCATCGACCTTGCCCGGCTCGCCCTCATAACCTTCCGGCAACGGTTCCTCGAAGGAGAACGCGATCCCCTTCTTGTCCTTGCCGGTCTTGGCCGACCCCGACACATTCAGCACCGTGTTCTCGGGAATGGCCTCCAGGGCTTCCAACAATTCATCGAGCAGACCCTTTTTGGGTTCGCCGTCGTCGCCAAGCGACAAGGCAAATCCTTCGACCAACGTCTTCAGATGTTTCAGGGCATAAGCCGGAGTCGTGCGCCCGGTCTTCACTAGGGCCTCGATCCGGTCGATGTATGATTTGCGGGCCTGCCCCTCCGCAAATACTTGCAAAGGGTTGACGGCGGGGGTAATTGGTTCGGCCACGGTAGGGTCTCCTAATGTCATGGCAATCGGCATCGGCTGTTCGATGGCCGGTTTGTTGTCCGGCTTGTCCGGCTTGTCCGGTTCGTTTGCTTTTTCGATGGCGTTGATGGCGATTACCAGCCGTTCGATGAAGTTCTCGGGGGTCGTGTCATCGGGAAGGGCAATCTTCAGTTTCACCAGGGCCTTGATAGCTTCCGCAACCCCGGCGTTGCTCGCGTTGGCCGGAGCCGCCGACTTGTCCAATTTCACCGGCTCGCCGACCTGCGCCATGGCAACTCCCTCTTGCTTTTCGACAGTTTCCGCAATGGGCGGCTTATCGGTCAAGAGAAGTTCCTGAAGATCGGAGAGAGCCAAGGCGTAACCATCGCCAGCGTCAAGATTTGCGGCGACTTCGAGGGGCTGAAAATTGCCCTGATTCGCCATGACGGGATGCGTCACCAGGGCAATGTGATAGAGCGCATTGTCCCACTTCTTCCCGGAACCGTCCACGAAAGTCTTAATCAGCGGGGACACTTCCCGCACGGTCTTGCCGATGCGGTCGGAATCCTCGTCACGCGGGGCCTCAAGTTCGCCGTACAGCGTGTTGTCCTTGTCGTCGAACCAAACGCGGCCCCAAAAGCCGGCGTTCTCATTCGCCGGAATCTCCTTGGATTTGTCCCCGATCACGGGACCGAGCGGGTTTGGCAGGTTGTGCGCCCACGGGCCGGGCACTTGCAGGCCGGCGGCCAGCATCTCGTTGAAGGTCTTAGCCGTCATGCGGAGATGCTCGGCGGTGATCGTGCGAGGTTTCCGCGTGCCGTCGAGCCCTTGGGCAAGGTACACGCCTGGTTTTAACAAGTCTTTCGTGAACTTCATTGTGTCCTCGCTAGAAAGAACGGGTCCACTGTTTCAGCATCGCGCGATACTTGCTCGATCCGATCCGCTTGCGACTTTTGCGGTGGTGTTCAGCCAACACACGCCGACTTACCAAGGAAGGACCGTGACGCGGTTCTCTCTGTCCGATGTCGAACATCGCTAATCGCGTCTGCGTTCTCGCAAAAGCCAACTTTCCCGCCAATTTTCGCGTTGATTGTTTCATGGTTACTGCCCTATCCCCGCCAAGATCAACAACAGTCGGAGGGGCCAGAGTAGCGCGCCGATGATAGGCCGGTGTAACTCATGGTTGTGCAAGTAGACAAACATGACTACCGAACCCGTCAGGTACGCACCTACGCCGCCAAGCCAATAGTAGACCTTGCTCATGCGTCACTTCTTGCTTTCCTGTTATGATCGACAACGCTTTTCATCTTGCTTTCACTGAAAAGCGCATCTTGCGGGCAACGGCAGTCCCGTGTTTTTTTTCTAGGCGGTCGCGTTTTTTGTAGTACGCAGAGTATGCCCGCCCGAAAGCCTTGTCCACTCCGAAGGCATTGTACTTGTGGCCCGGTTTTCTCTGGCCGGAACCCAACATGAACATGCCAAACGTCGGGCCGTGCTGCCGCATCATTCACCTTGGGTAGTTGTGCTTTCTGGCCCAGTGCGGCTGCCGCTTGAGCAGTTTGGCCCGTTCCTTCCGCGTCATCGCCGAGATACCAAGCCGGCCGGCGGACGCATGGCTGCGGCTGTCGGCCTTCACGCGGGCGATCAGTCTGCGGGTCTTGGACTTCATGTTGTCGGCATCCTTAGTTTCTCAGAAATATGCACCCGCCGAACTGCCTTTGATCCAAACCGCGTTTTTCGGTCTCGCATCTGTACGGCAATCCTCTTGCGAACCGCAGGGTGCATCTCGCTAAATATGCGGAAGGAACTCACGAGTTTCCGCGTGTTCTGCTTCATCGCAAGCCGCCTTCTCATTGGAACATCGTTGCGTACCGTTTCCGTCGCTGGACGTGGCTCGCCTTCTTTCAGCGTTCTGTTCCTTCCTAGATTTGCGTTCGTAGTTTACCGCTTTCACAGTTCACCCTACCCTGTACTGAGTTACGATTTTCCACGCACCCAAACCTTGCGCCGCCGCACTCGTTGAATAGTCGCCTTGACCTCACGATGTTGTTGGCCCAATGCCGTCAACATCCGGTTCCCAGGGTGCTTTGCCTCGAACGCCGCTTTGTCGCGGCGCATCTTTTTCATGTGCTTGGCAATGGTTGAACGGGAACCAGTCTTCGGCCCACTCGTCGAAATGTAGGCGAACCGACTTGGACGCTTACGCATGATCTGAGCCATCTCTCACCCCTCCCTATAGATTTTCCGCCGTTCGGCGTGTTCGTACTCCCGCAGTTGCTCCGCCAGTAGACGGCGGTACGGCCCGGTCCTGTCCATCAGGCAATGGCGGCCATTCAGCATCAACTTGCGGCGACGCCCCGCCGCGATGATCCGGCGAGTGGTTTCCCGCATGAAACCCAGCATGACGACTGGGGCGAAACTGCGTCAAGAGAAGTTCCGAAACAGAAACCCCGGCCCGGGATTTCTCCCTGCCGGGGCGTCTGCGGTTGTTTACTCAGCACATGGAGCGTGCATGAAACTCTCACAGTATAGACTAAGCCGATTTTGGTGTCAAGGCCTGTTGTCCTCTGGCGCATAACCCCGGCCTCCCCAGTGACTTAGGGAATGTAGTGCTGTCTGTGTCCGGCATGGCCATTAGGAGGCTGTTCGGGTTACTCGACTTGTCTTACACCAGCAGTTTTGATTGCCGTCACTTAGGGACCAGGACGCGGCCGGGGCCATTGCGAGATCGACTACTCGCTCGTTGCCTGGAAAACTCTCCGAACGGAGAGAACTGCTGTTTTGACGCACCGATTCGCGTTGCCCTTGGGCCGACACTGCTGCCGACCGTCCCAACGCTGCAACCGCCGGGGAGTTTGTAACCCGGCCCTCATCGTCTCGGTTCTTTTTCGAGGATAAAGCACCGACGCAACAATAACCCATCGTGTATTCCATGCGGACTCGCTCCATACTGGCGGGCAACTGGCCCAACCAACAACCGAAAGTATCCCACAGAACCTCTCTTGCGTCAAGCACAGTACCTTTGCTAGGCTGGTTTCTGGCCGTAACCGGCAACCACCAGCCAACTTATGCCCGCGAGGTATCCCGATGGCCCTTAACTACACCTATCTGTTCGACTCGATCCGCCAGTACATCATGGCCGCCAACACCCTTGAGGGGTGGATGGAGGTCTACGACGACGCCGAAGAGGCTGTCGAGGGCGCACTTGCCACGGCCAGTCAGTACGACCGCATCTCTGGCGTGCCCGAGGCGTTTGTCCGCCGAAAGGACGCGCTGGTCTCGACCGTCAGTGAGTTCGCCCGGGCCGTTGACGACCTCTTGGGCGACAAGGAGTTGTGCCGGGGCGAGTTGCCGGTTGGGAACACCACCTCTGTCACCACCATTCTCCCCGCCCTGTTTCACCTGATGCTTACTGACTCCGAGACCCTGGCGGCATCGGTCGTAACCATCGGCAGCGTAACCCCCGACGGCGACAACGTCGGGGACGCCACCCTGTTGATCGACGGCACGCTCGACGGGGCTACCCCGCCACATTCCGGCTGGCCCTCTTTGCGCGACTACGCGATAGACCCGGCGGGCGTCATGCCCGGCAATGGTGCTTACGCTGGCCGCCTGACCGAGTTGAGCGGCGGCGATAGCCTCACCGTGATCTGCACCCGGGACAGCCAAACAGATAAGACCACCGAGGGAACTGAGTCCTTCACCATCATCGGCAACGATGCACCGCAGCAACCTTACGACTGGCGGGCGGATGGTTCGGGCAGCGGCGGCAATCTGTCGATGGCTAACGGCTCCGGTCTTCTCACCAACGGCGAGTTCGAGACCTGGACCGGCACAACCCCCGACTTCTCCCCTTCCGGCTGGACACTCGGCACGGGGGCCAGCGTCGGGACTACAGGAACCATCATTAAGGAAGACAGCGTTATCAAACGGGGTCTCCATGCGCTCCAGATCAAGGGCAAGACGGGCGTGTCCACTATCAGCATCTCTCAGGCCAAGACAAACCTGACGCCGTTGAAGCGCTACTTGGTGGCAGCGTGGATCAGGGGCACGTCAGGAATCGCCGGCTCCAGCGCCCTGACGATCAGTTTCACCGGGACCGGCTACACGGCCGCAACGGCTACGGAAAAAATCAGTCTGGCCCAAGCCGCCCTTGCCGCCCTGACGACCTACACACTCGAATACTTCTGGGTCACGATGCCCGAATCCATCCCATCGGATTTCGCCCTGACGATCACGGCCAGCGGTTCGCTAACCAATGGCGAGAAAATCTACATCGACGGGATGGTACTGGCCCCGGCGACGTACTTCGGCGGCCTGGCCTTCGCAATCGTGGCTGGGGGTACGCCGGTCTTGCGAGACGACCGCTGGACTTGCACGGTCACGACAGCAGAAGGTGGCGTACAGCGGTTCTTCCGCAAGGTCTACCACACGCAACTGCCCAGCCTGACAGCAGCATCGACGATCACGGACACCGTGACGGCGTTCTCGTAGAATCCGCGACCAGAGCAACGGCTTCGCCAACCGTGCGAATCTTCTCGCGTCGATGGTGGGCTGGTCGTCGCAATCGGACAGATTGTTTGACATGGCGATTACCCCAGGTGCGGTAGAACCCCAATTTTATCATTCCCCCCAAAATAGTCAAGCACCGCGCCAGTTCAATCGTTCTCTCGGAAATCATCGCATCACCTTTCCTTTTCATAAAGTTCCGTGAACCATAGATATATCCGACCGACGGGCCAGAATGGCAACAGAATAATCGTGCAGCAAAATAGCACGCAAGATATTCCGAAAACAGTTGAGGCAAGAATGACATCTGACATTTTGTTGGGATTGAAATACATCGGAATTATGCCTTTGACAAAGCAGGCTTACGTCCCCCCCTATAGTGTACCTTTCGCATCTCCGCCTCTACTTTGGCCGGATCGGCACGCATGAAAGCGGCTAGGGCTTGCTCAGCCTTGAGGGGGTGAAGCGAAAGGCGGGGGAGGCAGGGCTTTTGGGATTTCATAGATTCCCCTCACTGGAAAAGTTTAAGAAGCAGGCTCCAGGCGGCCGAGTGTTTGACCTGATGTTCCATAAATCCCTCGTGCAAGGCTCCGTCCTTACCAACAGGCATGAGAATCTCGATCTTGTGTGCTTTGTTTTGATAGCACTTCCGCCCGTAGGAAAAGCGCCAGCGCAAGTGGTTGATCTGGCCGACGATATAAAGCAGGGTCGTGAACCGATAGGGACGCGCGGGATAGGCAACCAATACGTTGTCTTTCGCTACGAAAGGGTAGTAGTGATAGAAGGCGGTAAGTGGAGTGCCATCGCAAGCGACGGTAACGGCATTATCGTGGACGTGTTCGGACGTGACCTCCACCATCTTCTCAACGCCGTAGTTAGTTGTGCTCGTAGAAATCAGCGGCACGCCGCCGGGGTCCATTTCACCGCTAACATGAACATCCCCGGTTGCGATAGGGGACTTGAATAGTTTAGCAATCGACATTCTTACGTGGGTCACGGTCCTTACGGGCGGGACATCGCTCAGAAAACTCTTGTCGAAAACTCTGGAACAAAACTGCGCTTCGTGTTTGGCCTCAATAAGGTTAGAAATTAGTTCCCTTACCGTGGAATCAAGGTTATCCAGAATTTCAGATTGAGAAGGTGCCGTTTCATCCAAATAAACCTCCGGGACCAGTTCGAGGTCCTTGTCATCGGCGTCGATGGGGCCGGATTTTATGAGTTGCGGACTGCCAGCAACGCGCCGGGATGGATTGGCAATGAACGCGCGTAACTCTGCCGCCACGGCCGAAAGGTCATCCCGCTCCCTTTGACTGCGCAGGCGTTTTTTCTTGCTCTTGACAAAACCATCCGTAGCCGCCCTCACCCATAGGACGTGCTGACCTTTGCGATGGGGAATTCCCTTCTGGACAAAGATGCCCACCGCTGGCATACTAATGGGATAAAACAGATCGCCTGGGAACGTTACAACTGCCAAGAGAGTGTTGTGGGGAAGAAGCAGATTTTTTCTCCAGCCCTTGTATCCTCCCCCCTTGACCATCGACGGATAGGGAAGGATAGAGAATAGGATTTTTCCATCCTGCATCTGCCGAAGTGCCTGTTCTACAAACTTATACTCCTTGTCCTCGCTGCTAGGCAATGCAAAGGGCGGATTCATCATTACCTTCGTGACAGGCGGTTCATCGGATGGAGCGGTCGCCCACTTCGCGCTAGGAGCGCCTCTATTGATATATGGAGACAGGTGCTTTGCTAAGCAGTTGGCCTCGATGATGTTATTCTTTCCATCTCCCCTGAATATCATATTGACAATCGCCAGCGCAGCAATGCCAGAATCCTGCTCGATTCCAAAGAGGCCGTTTTGTTTGAATTTCTCTATTTGGGTTTTGTTGGCGCGTTGCTTGACGTAATCGAAGGCGGCTACCAAAAATCCACCTGTACCGCACGTCGGATCGTAAACAATGTCGTTGACTTGAACGTCCATCACGTCGGCCGCCCACCTGGTTATGTGGCGGGGCGTTAGCACGATGCCCAAATCTTGCGCCCAGTTGGCGTATTTGATGAAGACCTCATAAAACGTCCCAAGCACGTCCGACCCGGAATTCATCGCCGAGCGGATATTGAGGTCTCTTAGTTCCTGCAAAGTATCCACCAGTGCTTGCCGAAACTTAACATGGTTGTCTTTCGCTGCCGGGGGAGCAATCCTAATCTGATCGGCAAATTCCGGTTTCTTCTGTTGGCGCAAGACGCTCTCGGCTCGCGTATTTATGTCTTGGATTAAAACCGATGGGTCGCGCTCGTTTACATTCGGTTCCGTACCCCCAATCATCGAGAGTAGAAGGGCGGCCATTACATTTGCCCTGTGGTGCGGATTCACGGCTCCCAGGTGTAATATCTCATTTATGTGCGTGGCGCGCAAGTGAAAAAGAGTCTCATCAACCGGAACATTATCGAGGTTTGGACTCCCACGATCAAGCAAGGTTTGGCAGTCTGCGGGGGACAAGAAGCCCGTGATAGCTACCCCATTGATTGTTACGGGAACATAAGTATTGTCCATGAGGTAGCAAGTGCGCATCAGAAATGAATCAATATCGTTGCCCGCCACTCCGGTTATAAATTGCACCTTTAGGCGCTTGCTCTTGTTTAACTGCCGCGCATAACCCTCAGCCTCAGAGAGTGCCTTTGACAATTCGGCGTGTGACCGTTTGGACTCGAAAACCCAGAGCAGAGTTTCCGAAATCTTTACAATGTTCTCTGGTTTTTGCAGGCCGAGTAGTCGTTTAATCTCTGGATTCGATAGACATTCGTTTTGCGTCCAGACTTGCCCCAGTGGCGTGCGCTCCGGGTTACGAATATCCCACTCACGATTTTTCAGCTTGTCCTTAATGAACGCATACGCATGGACTTCGCTGTCTCTTGCTCCCCGCCTTTGACGCGCCATTATGCCACCGCCTCCCTGTAGACAAGTCGCTTTCCCGCCGCGCCTTTGATCGCCTCCACGGTTCTCTCGCCATCAGTTACGTTCCGCTCATCCCAGCGGAAAGAGAACTCGTCACAGTAACGGGGCAGGTGTGTCTTGGAAATATGGTGGAAGGTGCCATGCACCCCGCGCTTGAGCAACGCGAAGAATGACTCAGCCGTGTTGGTATTTACTTCACCACGGGCGTACTCGCCTTGACTGTGGTTGACCGTTTGGTGGCCGCCCGCGAACTCTTGGCCGATGCCAGCGTAGCAATTCAACTCGTCGGTCTGGATTGCGGCTTGCTGGTTGACGTTTTCCCGGATAGCCGACTTGAGGTTGTCAGCGTTGACGTGTTCTACAACCCGCGTGCGGATTCGACCGTCGCGCTCAACCAGGGCCACCACGGGCACCTTCTTGGTGCCACGGCCCCTCTTACTCACGATAGGGTTGCCGTCTGCATCTTTCTTCCCCTTTCGTGGCTTGCCGCCTACATAGGTTTCGTCAACCTCCACGGTCCCCTGTAGCTTGCTTGCCAGTGGGTCAAGTTTCATCGCAAGCCGGATTCTGTGGGCAAGGAACCATGCAGCACGGTAGGTGTGCAGGCCAAGGTTGCGCTGAAGCTGTAGAGCAGAGACGCCCTTCTTGTGGGAGCAAATAGAATGGAACGCTTGCACCCACTGGCGGAGCGTAATGTGGGAACGCTCCATGACCGTGCCCACGGTGACGGTAAACTGCCCCCGGCAACCGTTGCACTGGATAACGCCGTCGCGTACCTTGGCGGACTTGGCTTGTAGGCGGGTCACTGTCGTATCCCCGCAGTGTGAGCATACCGGGCCGTTCGGCCAGCGGATCGCCTCTAAGATAGTGCGGGCCTCTTGCTCGGTCAAGCGGCCCACGTCGATAGCGGCCATGCTGGAAAGCTTCGTGAATTTCGGGGGCACGTATTTCATGGCTAATCCCTTTCCTTTGTCTGCCCCTATTCTACGCTTTACTATTGCGGTTGTCAATAGTTTGGCGGGGTGGAAACGGGAAGATTCTAAAATATCCGCACAAGGGGGGATTACTCTTTCGACGGGGGCCGTCCGCCCTTCCGGGGGATGGCTGCAAACCGCTCTAGCTCTAACTCCGAGATTACCACACGCCCTGCGATTTCCTTGCCCCTGAGCGTGCGGGCGATAATCAGTTGCGACACCCGTTGTCGAGTTAAGCCTAGCCGGTTGGCGGCGTCTGTCTGCGAGAGATATTTGACGGTCATGCCCGAAATCTATCATAAACCATTGCCTTTGTCAAGGGCTATTCCGATTTGGTAGTATCCCAATTAGGACTTGTGGGGGGAAAGGTGGCATCGCGGAAAAATTGTCTTTGACCAAAGATAGGACTTGTCAAGTTTGTAGACGCTACATACAATGAACCCCGTCAGATACACTTGAGGCCCATGTTGGCTCCGGCTTTCATGGGCCTCTCTCTTGCGCTGGCAAATAATCCGAAAAATCCATCTTGACTTGAACTGCGGAATTCTGGTATCCTTTGCACGCTGCGGTTAGTGCGCTATTGACGTAAGTGTATCTGACAATCACTTTCGCCACTCTGGCACCCGGCCGCATCCCGAATTCATCGTCTATTGTTCCCCCGTTTGCAAGGACTGGCCGGATGGGATCATGGATTGGCTGTCAGTTCAAGGATTGAGCAACATGAGGTGCAATTATGCCCCAGAAAGCTCCGTGGCACTCGATTTTGGGTAGTGGTACAGTTTGACGGCCCTGTCAATAAAATCCCGCCAATAATCTAATCTCACCGGCTACTATTCGGACCTATACGTCTGTCGCTGGACAGAACGCAAACGCTACGGTGGCGGAAAAATGCGCGCAAACTTTCGTCGCCCCCTTGCATTGTGCCGCCGCATCTGTACAATAGCGATATGGACCAATCCGAATATCTCCGACTTTGGTTAGAGTGCCGCACACAGTATCGCAAAAATACGGCGGCACTCGCTAGGGTATGGCGTTTGGCGCATCCGAACGCCGATCTTCCCGTTGCCGCACCTTCCACTGGAGCAGCGGTAGAATCCGGGCAAAGCGGCAACAACGCTCTGCCCCGCCCCCCGACGAATCCGCCTCCAGCCAACCGCCCGCCAGCGCCGGCTGGAAAAATCACCACGGCTGCCGAGGTGGCGTTAGCCAAGGTTTCCGGGGTGTTTACCTGGCGTGACATTGGCCAACACATTCAGGCCGATCATCCCAAGATGCCGGCCCGGCGGACCACGATCAGTCAATTCTTGGAAAAGAGAGCCGCCAGGGGCGAACTTGTGGTTGTAGAAAAGGGCGGTGGCCGACGGCCCACAAAATACCAAAAGGAAGCTGAAGAGTAGGGAGTATCGAAAGGAGTTCTAATGGCACGAAGCCCCCCCCAAACAATAAAACGACCCCGAGCGAAGATACTAGCTTCGCTCGGGGTCATAGACTCCATTGGAAGGCACCTGTTGCCGGACGTGGCGAAATTGGTAAACGCGCCTGATTACCACTCAGGCGGCATTGCGCCCTGCGGGTTCGAGTCCCGCCGTCCGGATTTGCCTTCCAATCCCATTTGGGCCTGCCAGGTTGGTAACGTGGCCCTATAAGCTACGTGACCGGGTTCAATTCCCGGCAGGTCCAGTCGAAAAACCGTACCTTGCGGTCACGGTCATTCTACGCGCAAATATACTCAGTCTCTGGCTCTTCGTCAACGGTATGTCACCCCTATCAATCGGATTTTCTGCCCTTACTCTTTGCTATTTCACGCTTTGCGGCTTCCACGAGAATTGGGCGCGCCCAGGTAGCCATGTCTTTGCCAGCCGCAGCGGCTCCCTGGTTAACCAAGTCCCGTTGCGCCACCGTGACGGAAATCATCAGGTTTTTGTCCATCCGCAACTCAGGCTTTTTCAGTGGTCGGGCCATACTGTAAATGTATCGTAATTATCAGTACAGTCAACCCCAGAATTGTGGCCGAAAAAGATTGGATTGTAACCCATTGCCACTACTAGACTTACGACTTTCAGATTCCGCTTGACTGTATTGATAAATATGATACAATAATAGCAGAGGTTGGGAGTAATGAGCCCAACAAAAACCCCCGGAAGGGACGGCAATCCCGACCGGGGGCGAATCACAAACCGGCTTTCGCCAGAATGCGACACAGCAAACTCCATTCTAGCGGGAGCCCAAACGAAAGGGAACTCCCGTGTGTAACGTACTCCCCCGCGAAAAACAGATCGAAGTCTTGCACCACCTAGTAGAGGGTAACACTCTCCGATCCACGGCCCGACTGACCGGGATTCATCGGACCACGATTATGAACCTAATGGTCGATTTCGGCCAAGCCTGCAAGCGGTTCATGGACGCCCAGCTACGCAACCTCACCCTCCGGCACGTCGAGGTTGACGAAATCTGGACATTCGTTGAGAAAAAACAGGCGCGGCTGACGCCAGAAGAGAAGGCGGAACGATTCGATATCGGCGACGTGTATCTGTGGACCTGTTTGGATCAGGATACCAAACTGGTGGCCAGCTTCGTTGTCGGGAAGCGGTCGGCCGACAATGCCCGCAAGCTGATGGTGGACCTCTCACACCGGCTGGTGACGCCTAAGCCGCACGCCAGCGACCCACACGGCTACAAGGCCGGTGGCTACATCCATATCACCCAGATCAGCACCGACGGCTTCCCGGCGTACCCGGAAGCGGTTGACCTAGCTTTCGGCCCCTACGCCAAGTACGGCCAGATCGTCAAGGATTATCGCAACACCGACCAGCCCGGTCGCTACGGCCCGCCGGAAATGGTCGGCACTGAGCGGAAGGGCATATTCGGAATACGGGAGGATGAGGAGCGGTCGATATGTACCAGCCACGTCGAGCGGCACAATCTCACCATCCGCACGCTAATGAAGCGGTTTACCCGGCTGTCCCTGGGGTTCAGCAAGAAGCTGGAGAACCTGGAGGCGGCGTGTGCGATGTTCCTGGCCTTCTACAACTTCTGCTGGCGGACCCGCTTACCGGAAGAGGGCCGGAACCGACTCCCTGCCGCGATGATGGCCGGCGTGGTCAATAGCCTCTGGAGTTTTGGGGACTTGTACAACCACGTAATGGGCTTTGACCACCAAATAGCGCAGGCCGCCTAGTACCCTGGACAATCGCCGACGTTTTTACTCAAATCGTGGATAGGAGGGACACGCAATGCGCACGAAGCGACAATCAAACGGGCAGGGGTACTTACCGCTTGTGATACCGGATACCCCCAAAATAGCCGAGAGCAACGGTTACGCCCCTCTTAGTAGCGTTTGGGAGCGTAGCGATGGTGAACTTCTTGAAGCGATGTTCTCCTTTTACGCCACCATTCCGCCCGAGCCAATCTTGGATGCCACCTACAATGCGGGTCGATTCTGGAAAAACTCAAGCCGCCGGGTGGTCTCAATGGACATCGACCCCCAGTACAAAACAGAGATTGTTGGTGACAATCGCTTAATGACGGGCATCCGCTCCAATCGGTTTGGTGCGGTGGTGTACGATCCACCCCACGTTGGGCCGCAGGGACGAGATAAGAGCGTGAAGCGATTCGACGTGGACTTTGGGGCAACGATGGAATGCGGCAAGCAACATGGTTGGACCTTGAGCTACCTATATCCTCCCTTTCTAACACAGGCAAAAAGAGTTCTCAAGCCCGACGGCTTGCTGTTTGCGAAGATTACCGATATGGTCAACAGCCATAGATCGAGGTGGGCGCACTGCGACTTCATGCGGATGGCCGAAGAGGCAGGCTTTATCGTCTGCGACCTGATAATCAAGACTCGCAACGGCCCGATGGCCTCCAATAAGTGGAAGATTGCTCACCATGCACGAAAGCGGCACTGCTTTTGGATCGTGTGCCGCAATGGGGATAGTTGCGAACGGGAGCCGTGAGTTAATGGACGTTCGCACTAATGCGAGCGAAAATCTCCTCTTCCGTTCGGCTGCATGGTTGACAGTGTTCAGCCCATTGCCGACCGGGATGGATGGTATCCCATTCGGTACGTGCTTGCCCATATCTAGTGGTGCCAACATGATGATTGCCAAAGCCGTTGACCCACACGTTCCAGATCGGGCGGAACCGGCTAATCAAAATACGTTCGGCAAACACAATCCATACCGGAACGACCGTCAAATACCGACAGGAGAAGTCAGCCCTTTCCAAATTCCGAGCGGCATCCACGCTTGCAGCGTGTTGGCGCAACCTAGCAAAAAGCGCATTGCCAGGATTGGGTTCGATCAAATCGACCGCGTCCGCATCATCATTCAACATCGGAGCGCCGCCGAGCCGACCCCCAGCGGGGACAGCCTTTCCGACGTAGATGGGAATGTCCCTGTCACTGATCGGAGCATACGCGGGGAATGCGCCGCTGTAATAGATTGCGTAGACACCACCACCAGAGAACGCATTTGGCGGCGGCAGTTGTCCGGCAGGCTGCACCAGAAGGGCGCTTACAACACTGCGCGCGACGTTCAGATAATCCAACGGATCGAAAATATTTGGCATCCCTGCGTCCTGTCGGCCCTCCGTGGGCATTGGAAGGCGGGATTATGCACTAGCCCACTGGTGGGGTCAAGGCCGATTTTCCTTTACTCAGGAGATTTTTCGGCCAAACTGTACCACTACCCGATTTTGCAGCCCGTACACCACAACAATACCAAGTGTACGACTGGTAACAACATCGAGCGCGAAAATCTGCGACAAGGCACTGGCGGTAAGCCGCTGTGCCAAGAATGCACTCGCTGTAATCAGCGTGGCGAGTAGCATGTAGCAACTAGCGGCCCGTGGTGGGGATCGTCGTAAGCGTAATCTCCCACCACGGGCCCGTTGGTTCGCTGTTTTGGATCGGCCACACTCGCCGTAATTCCGCAACTGGTAGACCAGCCTTCATTGCGGTGGAGAGTGCCCGAAATCCTTCCGAGGCATCACCGTGAAATCGGACAGTCGGTTCTGGATACGCATGGCCGGGGCCGCCTTCACATGCCTCAAATGTTTCGACATTGTTGCTGCGAAGGGCTATGACGGCTAGAGCAATGCCCGCGTCCAGGGGAGGATCAAATTGTTCTGTAGTGCTTATCAGCATGATTGGGCGGGGAGAATACAGTCATCTGGTCAATCACGCAATGTTACTCTTTTGACAAATTCAAGAATAGCCCCTCTTGTGGGTTTGCTTTGTCAAAGGCATAATTCCGAAATACATTATTCCAAGACACGTTCGGTAACGTTTTTCGCCCGGATTGGTTAGAAGGTCGCACAACATTTCAAGGTTCCTTTCAGTTTCAGTTGCCCACGGGTGCCTTAAACTCACCGCGATACCACGCTCTGATAAAATTACCAACAAGAGAAGAAACTACGCACACACCGTAACCAACCCAAAAGTTCGTGCTGGATGCGTAGTAAAGAATCAAATCGTTCATGTCCAACTCCTCCGCGCCATGGCGTCGATCACCGCCTGGGGCGCTATGTGATCCAAGTAACGGGCCGTCGTGGCGATATTGGAATGGCCCAGTTGCTTGCTGATGATCCCGATGTCCACCCCTTCCCGCCGCAACTCGACGGCCATCGTGTGCCGCAAGCCGTGGGCGTGGACCCGCTTGTCGATGCCCGCCTTGCGGGCCAGCCGGGGCAATAGGGCGCGCACGTAGGAATCCTTCACCTGGTCGCCAGCCAGTGTGCAGATAAGGGGTCGGTGGCCGCTGATGCCCAACTGCTTCCGCTTGTCCAACCACCGCTGGAT
>Ga0315284_10000625_pt1 | contig 48313 bp, 38 predicted proteins | sample YL17G09_16_MG_FD_203696 | JGI IMG/M metagenome (GOLD analysis project Ga0315284, IMG submission 203696) | Sediment microbial communities from Yellowstone Lake, YNP, Wyoming, USA - YL17G09_16 | ecosystem: Environmental > Aquatic > Freshwater > Lake > Sediment | place: USA: Wyoming | collected...
CGGGGCGGGGGGTGGGCGCGGGCGAGGGGGACGGCCACGCCGCGGCGCGCGGGGGGGGGGCTAGGGCGCGCCCGCGGGCGCCGCCCGCCCGCGCGACCCCCTCGACCGCTGCCCCACCACCCCTGTCTTACCCCGCACGCGTCCTTTTCGCGGAGGATGTCCTCCATGTCGGCGACGCGCGGCGCGGTCGCGGCGTTGGCCGCCGCGCCGGGCGGGGTCCATTCCGCCGCCGCCCGGGCCACCAGGGAGCGCAGGGCGGGTGAGCAGCAACCGCGCGCAGCGGCGGCGGGGCGAGATGAGGGGAGGGGGAGGGCGCGGCGGGGGGCCGGGCCGGCGCGTGGCGCGGCACGGCCCGCGGGCGCGCCGATGCGCGGCGCGCCCGCGGGGGGCGCGCGGGCGCGAACGCGAGTGATCATCGTGGGCGGCGCGGCGGATTGGTAGCTGCGGGGGTGTGAGGGCAGGGTGTCGTCGAGACCTACCACTCACGGCGCCGCAGCCCCAGAGAGAGAACCGCCCGCACGCGCCTGGGCGCACGGCTGCACAGATCGCACTGGCTCCCGCCACTGGAAACACCAAAATCAGTCCGCCCTCACCGCCCCGCCGCCTGCGCGAGCGCGCGCGCGGCCAACCCGTCGCCGCCGCCCGCCCCGGCCAGCGCCGCGAGCGCGGCGGCCGCCGCCTTGGCCGGCGCCGACCGGCGGGCGTCCACCAGGCGGGCGACGTCCAGGCCGCGCGCGAGGGACCAGGCGGCGGCGGCGGCGACGCCCGACGCGGCGGTCGCGGCCGCCGCCAAGAGCGCCCACGCCGTCGCTTCCGCGTCCGGATCCCCACCCGCACAGGCTTCATCGTCTAGTACGGCCAGGACCGGGGGGAGGAGGCGCGCCGCGGCCGCGGGCGGCAGCGGCAGCCCGCCGACCGCGGCCGCCACGTCGGCCGCGACGTCGGCGGCCGCCAGGGCGGCCGGCGACCCCGCCCCAGTTTCGATCAGCATGGCAAGGGCCCCATGCACCCCAGTCGCAACCGCGGCGGACGCGCGACGAGGATTCCGCGCGACGAGCGCGCGCAGCGCGCGCAGCGACGCGGCCACCGCGCCCGCGCCGGGCGGCGGGTCGCCCCCGCCCTCGCCCGCGCCGCCGGTGCCAGGGACGAATGGGAGGGATGCGACGGCGGCGGCCGCGGCGGCCGCGCGGTCGGCGAGCAACACCGCCGCGTCGGGCACGCCCGCCCCCCACAGGGCCGCACTGGCTGCCGCGCTCTCATTCGCCAGCGACGCCGCCAGCGCAAACGCGGCCTCCAGCGTGCCGTCGTCGGGCGCGGCCTCGGCGCAGAAAGCAATCGCGCGCGCCGCGGCGCCGCCGCGCCAGGCGGCGACGCCGTCGGCCCAGGAGGCGGGGTCGGCGGCCGTGTCGAACGCGTCGGCTGCGGCGCGCAGGGCGGCCTGTGCGGCTGCCGCGTCGCCAGACGCGGCAGGGTCCTCCAGGGCGGCGACGAGCGCGGCGGCGGCCGCGGCCGGGTCGGCCATAGAGCGAGGATGCCGCGCCCGGGCGGGCGGGCGGGAAGGGTGTGTGTGGGGGGGGCAGCGCGGCTATCAGCGGCGGCTCACAGCGCGCCGCGCCCGCCTCCTCCCCCGTCTCCCCTTGCTCCCCCACCACCGGGCAGCATGAACGCGAGCGAGGGCAAGGGCACGCCGAACGGGGCGTCCGGGTCGTCGCCGCCGCCGTCGAGCGCGGCGGGCGGCGGCGGCGACTCGGGCGGCGGCGGCGGCGGTTTGGCGGGCGAGGGCGCGGGTGACGGGTCGGCGGTCCAGCCGGCCCAGTTGGCGGAGGGAGGTGGCGGCGGCGGAGGGGGCGGCGGCTCGGCAGCTGTTTCGCTCGCGGCGGTGGTCACTGCCGCCCCTCCCCCCTCTCTCAACGCGTCAATCAGCCGCCCCCTGTCCACCGCGTCGTCCCACTCGACAGTGCCCGGGTCGGCGGGCGGGGCGCGCGGCGCGGGCCAGCCCGCTTCGGCCGCGGCCTGCAGCGCGGCGAGCGTCGCGTCGCCGTCGCCGTCGCCGTCGGCCGGCCCCAAGCAGCCATCTCCTGCATCCTTCATGCCCGCCGCCTCACGCAGCGCACCAGCCACGAGCGCGGCCAGCTCAGCTCCAGGCAGGTCGGCCGGGTCAATCGCCTCCGGGTGCAGCCCGGGATCCGGCGCCGGCGGCGCCGGTCGGGCGGAGGGCGGCGTGCTGGCCTCGAAATCGCCAAAGCCGTCGTCCGAGGGGGCGGATGAGGAGGCGGGCGAATGCGACCGCTCGCCGCTCGCCGCTCCGTCGGCGCCCGGCGATGGCGTGCCGGGGATGGCCGACGTGGCGTCCTCCATCGCGGGCCGCGCGGGGCGGCGAGGAGTGGCGGAGGGGCAGTGCCGACTGCGCGGGAGTCTGCTTCACTGCGCCGCCGCCTCCGCCAGCCCTCCACGATGGAGCCAGGGCACGACCAGGCGCCAACAATGATGACACGCGAGGCGGAAGCCGCGCAAAACAATTCAAACCGCAACCAACGAAACCACGACCACGCCCCCCTCTCCTCTCTGTCTCCCTCAACAATCCTCCACCACCGCCGTCGACCGGTGGTGGTCAACGTCGAGCAGTTCCAGCGCCTCGTCCAGGGCCGTGGGAACCAGGTCAAACCCCGCGCTTGTCGCCGCGGCGGCAAAGCCGTCGAGCAACGCGCCCCGCCCGCCCGGCACCCGCCCCTCCAACCCCACCACAAAGTCTCCGTGCGCCCTCCCGGCCCTGTACACTGGCGCGGTCGGCGGCTGCTTGAGCAACGCCATGCGCGCGGGGTCGACGGACCACAGGAACGAGGTGTGGTGCAGCCAGCGCCCCTTGGAGATAGCTTGCGCGTTGCCCGCGAACTTTTTGTGGCCCAGGGCGTAGTCTGGAAAGGGAGGAGGGGGGGAACGGTGGGCGCGGCGCGACAGGGCGCCGCGCGCCGCGTGCGCCCCCTTTCTCTCTTTCTCTCACACCCACCATGCTCCCGCAGCCCGTACCCCAGCCCCAGCGGCCCAAACAGGGGCTCCCACACCCCCGCCGTCCACGCCATGAGCGGGCGCGGGCCGCGCCCCGCGACGGAAGGAGGGAGGTGCGCGTCGCTTCCGGCCAAGGTCGTGAGCACGGAGCCGCCGTCAACGATCACCGTGCCCCCGCCGGAGAAGCGGCGGATGAGTGGGACGCCGGCGCGGCGGGCGGCGGGGGCGTGGACGAGGTCGGCAGGTTTGCTGCGAAGCGAGCGAGGAGAGGGCAATAGGGTCGGCCGCCACGCCCTCTCCCGCTCTCCGCACCCCTTTTCACCACCCTCAATCCACAATAACCCTCTCCTTCCTACCCTGAGATGCCCAGCACGATGGCGGGCGCCGCGACGCCGTCGTGCACGCACAGCCACCCCTCGCCCGACGCCCTCAACAGCGCCTCGTCCAGGCGCAGTACGGTGAGCGCTTCCAGACCGCGCGTGCGCAGCAGGCGCAAGGAGGGGGGGGGGGGGGGGGGCATCGGAGTGCGGGGGATGCAGCCGGCGCCGCCACTCCTTGCTCGCCGGGCCCGCTCGCGACAACGCCCACCCCACCCCTTCACACGCCCCCCGTCGTCATGTCGGCCGCCGTCGCGCCCACGCCGGCCCCCGCCAGCGAGCAGGCCGCCGCGGGCGCCGCGAACGCGGCCGCGGCCGCGCCCGCGTCGTCGCTCTACGTCGGCGACCTGGACCGGGACATCACTGAGGCCCAGCTCTTTGACGTGTTTTCGCAGGTGCGGGGTGGGGTGGGGGGGGGTCGCGGGGTGGGGGCGGGCGGGGTGGCGGCCGCCTCGCTGGTGGTCGGGGGGCGGCCGGCGGGGGCCGCCCGCCCCTCCTCCCCCCCCGTCCCCGCGTCCGCGGTCATGCAACGTGGACGCGGCGGCGCCGGGGGGAGCGGACGGCGGGCGGCGCGCGCGGCCCGGCTGCGTGCGGGGCGCGCGGCGCTGCCGCCGACGGCATCCGCCCTCCGCCTCCTCTCTTTAGGTCGGCCCCGTCGCCTCCATCCGCGTGTGCCGGGACGCCGTCACCCGGCGCTCCCTGGGGTACGCTTACGTCAACTACAACGCGGCGCTCGACCCGACGGCCGGTGAGAGATGAGGGGGGGGGCTAGCGGGGCGCGTTTGGTCGATTCCCGGGCGCGGCCGTGCCTCGGCGCGCGCGCGCGCCTCGTGGGCGGGTCTGGCGTCGAAGCTGGACCCCTGGGCCGGGGCGGGGAGGGCGCCGAGGGCGAGGGCGGGCGCGCAGGGCCGCGCCCACGATCGGCCGCCGCGACGCCGGCGGCCGCCAAAGCACGCCCTTCGAGCCCCATTTCCCACCCTCCCTCCTCCCTCCTCCCTCCAGCCGACCGTGCCATGGAGCAGCTGAACTACGCCCCCCTCGCCGGGCGCGCGATGCGCCTCATGTGGTCCCACCGCGACCCCGCCGCGCGCCGCTCGGGCGTTGGCAACATCTTCATCAAGAACCTGGACAAGGGCATCGACAACAAGGCGCTGCACGACACGTTTGGCGCGTTTGGCGACATCCTTTCGGCCAAGGTGGCGACCGACGCGGCGGGCGTGTCGAAGGGGTACGCCTTTGTCCACTTTGAAAAGGCGGAAGCCGCGGAAGGCGCCATCGCCAAGGTCAACGGCATGCTCCTCGAAGGTCGCAAAGTGTTTGTCGGCCATTTCGTGAAGCGCGACGCGCGCCCCGACGGCGGTGAGGCGCGCTACACCAACGTCTTCATCAAAAACCTGCCCGACGACGTCGACGACGCCGGCTTTGCCGCGCTGGCCGAATCTTTTGGCAAGATCACGTCGTCCGTGCTCATGTCGGACGCCGACGGCGCGACGCGCGGGTTTGGCTTTGTCAACTTCGAAGACGCCGTCGACGCCGCGGCCTGCGTGTCCGACCTCAACGGCAAGGAGATGGGCGACAAGACGCTCTACGCGGGGCGCGCCCAGAAAAAGGCGGAGCGCGAGGCCGAACTGCGCGCGCGCTTCGACGAGGCGCGCGCGGAGCGCGTCGCCAAGTACCAGGGCATGAACCTGTACGTCAAAAACTTGGCCGACACCCTGGACGACGACGGCCTGCGCGCCGAGTTCACGCCGTACGGCGCCATCACGTCGGCCAAGGTCATGCGCGACGCGACGGGCAAGTCCAAGGGCTTTGGCTTCGTCTGCTACACCTCGCCCGAGGACGCGACGCGCGCGGTGACCGAGGCCAACGGGCGCATGGTCGAGGGGAAGCCGATGTACGTGGCCCTGGCGCAGCGGCGCGAGGTCCGCCGCGCGCAGCTCGAGCAACAGTACGCCTCGCTGCCGGGCGCGCTCGCGGGGCGCGTCGGCCTGGGCGGCCTCGGCGGGCCGGGGCGCGGCGGCCCGCTGCCGGGCATGTTCCCCGCGGGGCCTTTCGGCCCGTCCGCGTTCTACGGCGGCGCCCCGCTCGCGGGCGGCCGCCCCGGCCCCGGCCCCGTCGGCGTCGCCGGCATGTACGCGCCCCTCATGGCGGGCCGCGGCCTCGCCGGGCGCGGCGGCCTCGTCGCGGGCCGCGGGCCGCGCGGTTTCCCGGGCGCGCCGCCCGCCGCGTTTGCCGGCCCCGGCTACCTCGGCGCCCTCGGCCCCGGCCGCGGCGGCCTGGGCGGGCGCGGCGCCATGCCCCTGGGCCGCGGGCGCGGCCCCCTGCCCGGGCGCGGCCTCGTGCCGGGCCGCGGGCTCGCCGGCCCGCGCGCGCCGTCGGCCGTCGTGCCCGGCCAAGACGGCGGCGCCCTCACCACCGCCATGCTCGCCGCCGCGCCGCCGGAAGCCCAAAAGCAGATGCTGGGCGAGCGCCTCTTCCCCCTGGTCGCGGGTCGCCAGCCCGAGCTTGCAGGCAAAATCACGGGCATGCTCCTGGAAATGGACAACGCCGAACTGCTCCTCCTGCTGGAGTCGCCCGACGCGCTCGACGCCAAGGTGGACGAGGCGATCGCTGTGCTGCGCCAGCACGGCACGCTGCCGGCGGACGATGGTGGGGAGGGGGGGGCGGTCGCGGCCGAGTGAAGAAGCAAGCCTTGCTCGGCTGCTCTTCCTCCCGCACCCACCCACTGACACACGAGCGCGCCGGCGCCCGGTCTCACCATGAGATCGGACGCGCGGCGCGGTGGCCGGCGCGGGGAGGAGCTCCCCGCGCCGGCGGGGCGCGCCGCGGCGCGAGCGCGGCCCTCGCCCGGCCCTCGCGCCGCGGTCGCCCGCCGCCGCCGCCGGCACAACACTCTCGCGCGGGGGGGCTGGCGCGCCGCCGCCGGCTAGGCGCGCCGTCCCCCGCGCCCCCCCACCCCCCCGCCTCCGCCGCCGCCCGCACGCCGTCCGGCGCCGCGCCCCGCCGCGCCCCGCGCCCGCCCCCGCGCGCGTCGCCCTCGCGCGCGCCAACGCGCCCACCCCTCCCCTCGCCGCTGCGGCGCGCGGACGCACGAGACGCTGAGCGGGCGGACTGGCGCCAACCCCCACCCCCCTCGCTGCCCCCCCACGAAAAAAGACGACGCGTCAGGGCGCCAGCAGCCCTGCAAAAAAGAGAAAAGCCGAGCGCACGAAAGATGGAGATGGGATGTGGGGTCGGTCGTTGCAGCAGTCTCGGCTCTCTCTCTCTCTCTCTCCTCTCTCTCTCTCCCGCCCCCCACTCTACCCGGCAGCCCGCGCCCAGGTCCCATAGTACACGGTCACGCCCTTGAGCCGCCCCCCGACGACGGCGCGCTCGACCTCGACGCGCGCGCCGGCAGGCGCGGCGGCGATGGCCTGGTCGAGCCGCGCGTGCCGCGGCAGGAACGCGGCGACGCGCAGCTGGGCGCCGGGCGCGTGCGCGGCGGCGGCGGCGGACACGAGGGACGCCAGGCCGGCGCCGAGGCCGCCGAGGTCGGGTTCGAGGGCAAACGGTTTCGCCGACCGCGCGTACGCGGGGCCGCCCCAGGGAGGCGACAGAAAGACCGCGTCGGCCCGCATCCTGGGCGCGACAGTAAAGAAATCGGCTGCCACCGCGTCGAGCGCGGCGGCGGCGGCGGGGCCGGCGAGGGCGGCGTTGGCAACAGTCGCCGCCGCGCGGCCTCTGTGCATCTCCACCGCCACCACGGCCACCCCTTCCCGGTCGGCAAACCGCACCGCGTTGCCGCCGCACCCAGCAAAAGCGTCCAGGACGAGGGAGGGGGAGGGCGTGCGGGCGGCGTGGTGCCGCGCGAGCGCTTCCGGGGTCGCGGAAAACCAGCCGACGCCGTCCATGAGCACGCCGGCATCGTAATTCGACCACAGGGAGTAGCGGTGGGCGTAGTACTTGCGGGCGGGGCCGCGCGGGGGGGCGTGGGAGGGAGGGGACGAGGAGGAGGGGGACGGCCTCTCGCCCTCGCCCTCGCCTCCACCTCCCTCCCCCCCTCCAAACACCGTGCGCACGCCGGTCGCCCCGTCCGGAAAGCGCTCCAGCATGCCCGTGCCCTCGCGGCGCGGGCGCGGCCGGCGCGGCGGGTGCTGGCCGCTGCCCGCAAACGAGGTGGGGAAGCCGGCCGCGCGCAGGGCGGCCGCCTCGTCGGCGTCGGCGTCGCTCCACTCGCCGTCGCTGGAGGAGGTCGAGGGCGAGGCGGCGGCTGCGGCCGCGGCGGCGCGCCCGCGCCCGGCCCCACTCCTCCCTGCGTCCTCCAGGAACACGGTCGTCAGCATCGCGCCGCCCGCGATGGTGTGCACCCGGCCGTCGGCGGGGTCGAGGTCGGCCGCGGTCGCGAGGCCGGGCGCGGGGACGGGCTCCATTGGGGGAGCGGTTGGGGGCTGCTGGCGGCCGCGGCGCACGGCTACGTGGTGGTCATGTCGCGCTAGCTGGCACTAGAGGGGCGGCGGCGGGAATGCGGTTGTCTTTCTTTCACTGGAGCGCGCCGCGGCGCACGCCCGCGACGAGGTCCAAATACCCCATCGCCCCAGCTTCCCAGAACCCGCGGCGCAGCAGAAAGTCGGCCAAAACCAAATTCACGTTGTCCTTGAATCGGTCGGTGTGGGCGGCGAGGGCGGCGACGGCGGAAAGCGGGACGAGCTCGAAACTGTCGACCTCGCCGTCCACGACCGTCGGCACAAAGTCGCGCGGCAGCCGCAGGTCGTACACAAACAGGACGTCCCGCTTGGCGCCGCCGCCGGGCGCCAGCCCCTCATAAGACACCGCGCCCGCCGCGACGGCTGCCGCCGCGAGCGCGGGCGGAATCCCCGCCTCTTCCCCACACTCTTTCACCACGTTGGCGCGCGGCGACAGGCCGGCGGGTTGGCCGCCCGCGACGACGTGGTCGAGGCGGCCGGGCCAGGTGGGCTTGGTGGCGGCGCGGGTGGCGACCCACAGAGAGATGCCGCTTCCCGGGTCGGTAGCGGCCAATTCCTCATCCGCCACCACGTACCCGTTGACATGCACGCCGTACGAGCGGACGCCGAGCCAGGGCGCGGCCGCGCGCTCGACGAGCGCGAGCGGCGGGGCGCCAAAGGCGGTCGCCACCGGGTACGGTTCGCCGCGCCAGCCGGTGATGTGGCCCGCGTCCCGCATGGCCAGGAAGACGGCGTGCATCGCCGCCGTGCGCGCGCCGGCGTCGGCGGCCTCCAGGGCGGGCGCCAGGGCGACGCCGCGACCGCGGCCGGTCGGCGTGACGCGGAACGCGTCGCCGTGCTCGGCCAGCAGCGCCGCAAACTCGGGCGCGACCAGACCCACATCCGCGCCGCCCACGCGCAGCGGGAGGAAGGGGGCGAGGGCGGAGGGCGGCGCGTTGCACGCGTCGCACCAGCGCAGCAAGTCGGCGGGCACGGGGCGCGGCGCGCCCGGGGGGATGGCGTCCATCACAGATACGCGCGTCGACATTGTCGGGAGGCGGTTGGCGGCGCGGAGGGGGCGGGCGGCGGGTCGGCCGGCGGGCGCGGTCGGCGAAACGGCGGCGCGCCGGGCGGCGGGCGCTCTCATGCGACGGGAGCGATGCGCGGGCACCGACGGCGGGCGCCCCTCGACTCGCCCGGCGTTTGGCAGCGAGCGAGTGCCGACGCGCCGCCGCCGCCGCCGCTCCCACACCTCGCCCCCAATGGCGACGCGCATTGGCGCCCGTGCGCCGCGCCTGGCCGCCGGCCGCCGGCCGGCGCGCCTGGCGGCGGCCGCCCCCCGCCGCGCCCCCGCGCCCGCCCGCGCCGCGCCGCGCCCCGACGACGACGACGCCGGCCTGCCTGCCTTCAAGTTCAACCCGTTCAAGGACAAGAAGAAGGAGGTGAGAGAGAGAGAGGAAAGGCGGGCGACGGGGCAGGGACAGCACGCCCGCCGCCGCCGGCGCCCAACCCCCTCCCCTCCACCTCCCTAGGCCGACGCCAAGGCCATGCTCCAGTCCATGTTCCAGGACAAGGGCGACCCGCTGTCCATGTACGACGGTGACGGCCCCAGCGCGCCGGGGGCGCGCAAAAAAGAAAAGGACGTGGCCGCTCCCTTCGACCCCAAAGCCGCCCTCGCGTCCCTTGTGTCCGGCCTGGGCGCCCGCGCGCGCGGCTTCCTGCGCGCTTTGGCCGCCCTGGCCATGTTTGCGGGCGTGTTCGTGGCCGTGCCGATGGCCGGCCCCGCCGCGCGCGCGGGCGTCGCGGCCGTCAACTGGGCCCTGCGCCTCGACGCGGCCACCCCCCGCGCGCGCGCCGCCAAGCGGACGGCGGCCCGGCTGGAGGCGTTGAAGGCGAGCGAGGCGGGGGCGGGGCTCGGGGAGAACGAGGCGCGCGCCGTCGCGCGGTTTGGCCCGCGGTGACGCGGTGACGCGGCGACGCGTGGCGGGTGCGCCAGGGGTGTTTTTCTGTCTCCCGGGTGCGGTGCGCCTGCAAACCGCGCGGGAGGGCGCACTTGGACACGGGTACGAGGGGGGGAGGGGGAGGCGCGAAGGCGGGCGGGGGGCGCCTTCGCGCGGCGACCCCACACCGCGCGCCGGCCAATGCGGCTCGCGCGCCTGCGCCTCCCGCTCGCCCGCCCCTCTCACCTCCCACCCCGCGGCGCGCGCCCCGCGGCGACACACCCCGCGGCGCCGATGGCCGACCTGGCCGTCGCGCTGCCGTCGGCGGACGACGTGTACCACGGCGTCGTCGTGGACGCCGCCGCGCTGCCGGCCGACGCGCCCACGTTTGCGGCGCGGCTGGACGCGTCGCTCAAGGTGGGGAGGAGAGGTGGTGGTGGCGGCGCGAGCGCTCTCGCCGCTCTCGCCCAACCCACGAAACCGCCTCCACGCCCTCCTTCTCCTCCAGCACTGGACCGCGGCCGGCCGTAAAGGCGTGTGGCTCAAACTCCCGCTCGCGAACGCGGCCTTGGTGCCCGCCGCGGTCGCCGCGGGCTTTGCGCCGCACCACGCGGAGGCGCACTACATCATGCTGACGAAATGGTTGCCCGCGACCCCCTCCAAACTGCCGGCCAACGCGAGCCATCAGGTGGGAGGAGAAAGTGTGGGTGAGAGCGGGCGCGGCCGCACCTTTTTTTTTCGACCTCCACCCCTCTTCTTCTCCCCTCCCAGGTCGGCGTCGGCGCGTTCGTGGTCAATGACCGGGACGAGGTCCTCGTCGTGCAGGAGGCGGCGGGCCCGCTGCGCGGGAGCGGCGTGTGGAAAATGTGCACGGGGCTCGTCGACGCCGGGGAGGACGTGCCCGCCGCAGCAGCGCGCGAGGTGCACGAGGAAACGGGCGTGGTTGCCATCCCGTCCACCATCCTGGCCCTGCGTCAGGCGCACGGCTTTGGCGCGGCCGCCAAGTCGGACCTCTTTTTCTGCGTTGGCCTGCGCACCGCACCCGGCGCGGCCGACGCGCCCCTGGTCTTACAGGCCGACGAAATCGCGGCCGCGCGCTGGATGCCGCTCGCCGAATACGAGGCCCTCCCTTTCTGGGAGTCGCGCCCGCTCTGGCGCGCGGTCGCGCGCCGCTGCGTCGCCTGGGCGCGCGGCACACACATCGGCCTGCCCATCGCCAAGCTGGGCAACGGGTTCAACGGGCGCGACGACCTGCTGGTGTGCGGGCCGGTCGAGGGAGAGGAGGAAGAGGAAGAGAGAGGGGGGGGTTGAAAGCCACTCTTCTCGCACACTCCCGCCTCCTCCCCTCTTCCCGCGGCCGCCGCCCCCCCCACCCCAGAGGATGGCCGCGCCGCCCGGGGCCGACCCGGTCGCGGCCGCGTTTGCGCGGCTGGACGCCGCCCTGGCGGACGCCGCGCCCAAGCGGGCGGCGAAAGCGGTGGACGAGAGTGAGTGGAGGGTGGTGGATGCGGGAGTGGGGTGGTGGAGCGGCGGCGCCGCGCGGCGCGGCGCGCCCGATCCCGGCGCCGATCCCCGGCGGCCGCGAGGCGCCGCGGCCGATGACGGCCGCCCCCCGGCGACGCCCGCGATGGCAGCTCAGCAGCTGCGGGCGATGGGCGCGGGACGCGCAGCCCGGCCGCCGCCCACCCCTCCTCTCCAGTCCTGAAGCTCGCGCCTGGCGACCCCGACGCCGCCGCCGCGCGCGCCTACCTCGCCCACGACGCCGGCCGGTTCGAGGACGCGTTGGAGCAGTACGCGAAAGCGGGAGCAGCGGCGCCCGCGTTTGCGCGCGCGCACGCTCTTTACGGCGCGGGGCGCCTCGCCGACGCCGAGGCCGCCCTGGCGGCCGTGCCCGCGGGCGACGAGGGCGCGCTGCACCTGCGGGCGCAGATCGCGTACCGGAAAGGGGAGTATGGGGCCGCCGCCGACGCGTACGCGCGCGCGCTCGCGGCCGGCCGCCCCTCGTCCCACCTGCGCGCCAACGCGGCCGCTGCCCTCGTCTCCGCTGGGCGGGCGGCCGACGTGCCCGCCATGCTGGCGTCGCACGGCGGGGCCGGGGGCGATGTGGGGCACGAAGAGGCGTTCAACGCGGCGTGCGCGGCGGTCGCGTCGGCGCCGCCCGCCGACGCCGAGGCCGCGGTCGCCACCGCCTTGCGCCGCGCGCTGGAGGACGCGGAGGACGTGGAAGTGCCGGCGGGGGACCTGGCGGCGGTGCGGGTGCAGGCTGCGGTCGCCGCGGCGCGCGCAGGGCGCGGCGCGGACGCGCTCTCGGCGCTGCGCGCCGAACTCGACGCCGGCGCCCTCGACCCGCCCGCGCGCGCGGCCGCGGTCCACACCGCGGCCGCGCTATCCCTCGCGCTCGCCGCCCCGGATGGCGTGCGGCGGGCGGCTGTCCAGGGCCTGCACGCGACCGACGCGACGGTCGACCGCGGCGCGCGCGCCGCGCTGGCAAAGGCGCTGGAACCCCGCTTTGCCGGCGAAACGGCCGCGCCCTTGCTCATCAACCGTGTGGCCCTGCTGCTGGCCGCGGGCCGCGCGCCGGCTGCGCTCGCTCTGGCTGCCGAGGTTGAGACCCGCTTCCCTGGCGACGCGCGGCTCGCGCGCGCGCGCGCCGCCGCGACCGCCGCGTCCGGCGCCAAGGACGCCAGGAATGCTGCCACCGCCGCTCTGGCCGCCATTCCCGGCGACCTTGCCGCCCTGGAGCGCGCCCAGCTGCTGGCCGAGGCGGGTGACGCGCGCGGCGCGCTCGCCGCGCTCGACGCGGCGCCCACAGCAGCGCCGCCCACCGCGCCCGCCGTGATCGCGACGCGCGTCGCCTTGCTGCAAGCTGCTGGCGACGTGGCCGGCGCGCGCGCCGCGGTCGAGGCCGCGCTCGCGCGCGCGCCCGCGGCGGGCCCCGCGCGCGCCTGGCTGACCGCGCGCCGCGCCGACCTCGCCCTCGCCGCCGGCGACGCCGACGCGGCGCTGGCGGCCTATCGTGACTTGAAAGCGCTCGACCCGGACGCCGCCGCGGCTTCCGGCCTGCTCGCGCGCCTGGCCGCGCGCGCGGCGGCTTCGCGCGCGGGCGGCGCGGCCGCCGCGCTCGCGGCCGACCTCCCGCCCGTCGCTCTGCCCGATGAGGCGGAGGTGGATAGGCTCGAGGCGGCGCCCGTGGGCGCTGCGGCCGCCCGCCGCGCCCGCGCGGCGGGCGGGCGCGCCGCCGCACCGGCCGGCGCCGCGCCGCGCGCCGCGCCGCCGCGCGGCAAGCGCAAGCGCAAGCCCCGCCTCCCCGCCGGCCACGACCCGGCCAACCCCGGCCCGCCGCCGGACCCGGAGCGGTGGACGCCCACGTGGGCGCGGGCGGGGTACAGGCCCAAGAAGAAAACGTCGGCCGCGCGGGGGGCGAAGGGCGGCATGTCGGGCGCGCAGGGAGCGGGCAAGGTGGACGACGCGCTGGACGCGAGCAAGGCGGTCTCGCCAGCGGCGGTGGCGCCGCCGGCGGGCGCGCGCGGGCGCAAGAAAGGCGGCCGGTGAAGGGGGAGAGAGGGACGGGGCGGTCGCGTTGTGACACGCTCTCCCGTCCTCCTCCCTCTCTCCCTCAATACGCGGTGTAGCCGTAGCCGCCCCCGTCCGGCGCGCGCCACGCCCAGGCTGCAAGGCCCGCCCCAAGGAAGCACGCCGCCTCGGCGAGCGACGCGCCCGCCGCGTGGCCGAGCTCCGGCGGCGCGCGCGCAGCCAGGGACACACCGTGCGCGGCAGAGGTCAGGACGAGGGCATAGGCCACAAAAAGCCAGGCGCGCGCGCGGGCAGGGCCTCCTTCAGAGTCGAACGCGGCGTCCAGGCCCTGCGCTAGCGCGTGCCGAGGCACGGCTTGCAGCATCAAGGCCGCAATGGCTGCTGTGAGTCCCGGCAGCCAGTACGTGAACGGGAGCTTGGGCGAGGAGAGGAGGGCGTCTGCGAAAAACGCGACGCCGAACGCCGAGAAGGCGCCGGCAGCCGTCGGGGCGGCGACGTGGGCGAAGTCGTCGAATCCGCCGTCCAGAATGAGCCGGCGCACGAAGGCCATCGCCTTCTCCCCGGCGCGCGGCGGGCTCGGGGGCCGCGGGATGGGAAGAGGGGAGGAGTGGGGAGGAGTGAAAGGAGCGCCGCGCCACTGCTCGCCCCACAGTCGTCGCCGCGCCTCTCGGCACATAACGCGCGCCCCTTTGCGCACCCACCTCCATGTGGGCAGCGGCCGGCCGGGCGGCGGCCCGCGCATGGCCACGCGCGCCGCCGCCGCCGCGCGCCGCGTCGCCCGCGCGCGCGCCCCGAGACAAGCCCCCCGCGACTCAGAGGCATTTTGCTGGGGCGGACGGGCGGCCAGGGAGGAGGAGCGTCGCTCGGGCGGCCGCTAGGTCACGGATGCAGGGACCACCCGCCGCGCCGCTCGACGCCGTCCTGCGCCGCGCGCGCGCCGCGCTCGGCATGCCGGCGGGACCGCCTGAAGAGGTGAGTTGTGTGGAGGCGTGGGGAGGGCATTGCGGGCGTCTGGTCGGCGGCAACCGCCAGCCGCCTAGCCGACCGCCTCTCCCATAGATCCTCCTGCGCGGCGCCGGCCGCCACCTCGGCCTCCCCGTCGCCTGGTCCCTGCGCCTGGGCGCCGGCGGCGCGTTTCGCGAGGCGGTCGCGGGCGAACACCTGCGCTTCAGCTGGGGCCACTCCGGCGACCCGCGCGCCGCCGCGTGGGAGGCCGACGGCGCCGGCGCGGTGCGCGCGCTGCAGTTGGACGACCACGAGAGCCTTCTGCTCGCGGCCTGGGTGCGGACCGGGTGGTGGGCCGCGCCCGGGGCCGCGGGCGTCGACCGCGCGCTCGTCTCCACCTCCGCGGCCGCCGCCCCCACCCTCGCCCTGCGCGTCGCCGGAGGCCGCCTCGCCGCCACCCTGACCCTGGACCCCGACACCTACCTCCCCGCCCGCATGACGCAGCCGCTGTGCGGGGGGGTGGAGGCGTGGGAGTACAGCCGGTGGACGCCGTGGCCCGGCGCGGCGCGCGGCGCCCTCTTTCCCGGCGCGACCGCGCACGCGGGCACGGCGGGGGGCGGCAACGCGTTCCACGTGGAGCGCGTGGAAGAGGCCGAGGCGGTGCGGGAGGGCGAGGCGCGCGCGGCGGCGGGCGGCGGCGCGCGGCGCGCAGTCGCGGCGGCGGCCGCGGTTGAAGCGGCGGTCGCGGTCGACGCCGGGCCGGCGCTCGAATTCGCGTTTGATGGGCTGCCCACGGTGGCGCCTCCCGCCGGCGCGCCTGCTCGCGCCCGCCGGCCCTCGCGGTCGCCCTACGCGCGCCCGCCCAAGCCCGCGCGCGCGCCCGGCGCCACGTTTGACGTGGCGGCGTCTCCTTTGATTGACGCTCACTGGACGCAGTCCGGGCACCTGCTCGTCCGCCCCACGCTCGACGGCCGGCCGGCGGCAGGTTTCTTCATTTTGGACTCGGGGGCGAGCGGTTTGTGCGTGGACGCCGCTGCTGCCGACGCCATGGACTGGCCGGCGTTCGGCGAGTTGCACGTGACCGGAGTCGCGGGCGCGGTCCCCGCCCGTTTCCGCCGCGGCGCCTCGTTCGGCCTCGGCCCGCTCACGCTCGCCGACCCGCTCTTCATGGAGATGCCCCTCGCCGGCCTCGTGTCGGGCGGCCCCGGCCCCGTCCTCGGCATCGCCGGGCACGACGTGTTTCGCGCGGCGGTGGTCACGCTGCCGCCGCCGCCGGCCGCGGGCGGCCGGCGGCCCCGCGCGCCGCGCGGCGGCACGCGGACCGCCGTCCGCATCGAAGACCCGGTGGGCTACGTGCCGCCGAGCGCGGCGGGCGGGCGGTGGGCCAGGCTGGTGATGGTGGCCAACCTTCCGCACGTCGAAGCGCGCGTGCCGGGCGCCCCCCCCCCCTCCTCTCCCTCGCGCCGCGCGCTGCTCATGCTCGACTCGGGCGCCGGCGGCGTCGACGTCATGTTCCACGCGCGCGCCGCGGCCGAGCTGGGCCTGGGCGGCGGCGCGCGCGCGCCGCGCGCGGTGCGCGGCGTTGGGGCGGCGTCGGGCGCGGACCCCGTAGCCGCCACGCCGCACACGTTGCCCTGGCTCCGCCTCGGCGGCCACACGTTTGGAGGCCCAATCCAATCTTTGATCTCTGGCCCCGGCGGCTTCGACCTTTCCCTCTACAGCGCGGGCGTAGCGTGCGCCGACCTCGTGTCGCGCGCGGGCACCATTTTGGACGTGTCGAGGCGGCGGGTCGCCTTTCTGCCGGCGCCGGGCGACAGGCCTGCGTCGCCGCGCGACGCGCGGCAGCCGCGGCGCGGCGTGCCGCCGCCGGGGTAGAGGCGCGGGGGCGCTCACTGCACACACCCCGTGCCCTTTGTGGTGAAGCGGTGGCGACGGAGAGAGGGGGTGATTTTGTTGGGGCGGGCGCGCGGCACTGCAATCATTCTCATCCCTCGCTCCCTGCCCACATTTGCACGCCAAAACCAAGGGTAACGCCACCCCACACATTCGCAAAACACGCGCCCCCTTGTCCTTTATCATTCCTCGTCCGAGTCGAACGTCACGCGCGTCGCCCTGACGGCCTCCCCCGGCCCCGGCTCCCGGTAGTGCGCGCCGTACAGCTTCGACTCTTTCTTCTTGACCGTCGTCCCAAAGGCAAGGAGGGCGGCCGGCACGGGCTGGCCGGCCTCGCGGAGCACGTTGATCAGCTCCCCCGCGCGCGCACGGTCCGACACGCCGGAGAAAAACGTGTGCGCGACCCCAGTTTTCCCCGCCCGCCCGGTGCGGCCAATGCGGTGGACGTAGTCTTCCACTGTCAGGGGGAAGGAGTAGTTGACGACGGCGGCGACGTCGGGGATGTCGAGGCCGCGGGCCGCGACATCCGTCGCGACCAAGACCGACGCCGTACCCGCCCGGAACGCGTCCACAGCCGCGGTGCGTGCGCTCTGTGCCGCGTCGCCGTGCACGGCGAGCGCGCGCCAGCCGGCGCGCTTGAGCAGGGCCTCGACGCGCGGCGCCTCCTTTTTGTACAGCACGAACACGATCGCGCGCTCCCCTTTCGGGCACAGCTTGGCAAGCACGGCCGGCAGGCGCGCGTCGCGCGCCCACGGGTCGAGCACTTCGACGACCTGCGCGACCGAGTGCGAGGCGGCGAGGTCGGACGACCCGACCGTGACGCGCGCGGGCGCCGCCATGAAGTCGGCCGCCAGCGCGCGCACGCTGGGCGGCCACGTGGCGGAGAACATGGCGGTCTGCCTGTCGGCGCGGGTGGCGGAGGCCAGGGCGCGGACGGCGGGCTCGAAGCCGAGGTCGAGCATGCGGTCGGCCTCGTCGAGGACCAAAAAGGAGCACCGCGCGAGCGCCAGCTGGCCGCCGTCGACCAGGTCCTGCAGCCTGCCGGGCGTGCCGACGACGACCGCCGCGCCGGCGCGCAGGGCGGCGACCTGCGGGCCCTTGGGCACGCCGCCGTACGCGAGCGCGACGCGCTGCCCCGCCGCGACCCCCACCGGCTCGAGCACGCCCGCGATCTGGGCGGCGAGTTCCCGGGTCGGCGCCAGCACCATGACGCGGGGGCCGGCGGGGATCGGGGGGCGGGTCGGCGGCTGCGCGGCGGCGTGCGCAAGCGCGGGGAGGCCAAAGGCAAGCGTTTTGCCCGACCCGGTGGCCGCGATGCCGACCAGGTCCACGCCGGCCAGCAGCAGGGGCCAGCACTGGGCCTGAATGGGGGACGGCACCGTGAAAGCGGCCGTGGCTGCGAGCAGCGGCGCGCTGAACCCGGCGTGCGAAAACTCTGTGCACGGCCGCGCCGCGGTCGGCGCGTCCGCCACCGCGATGCGGCGCTCCGCGCGCCACGCGTCGACGGCGGCGGGGGTCATGGCGGCGACGGCGGCGTGCTCCTTGTAGAGCGCGCGCGCGACGGGCGGCGCGGCCGCCGCCGCGGCGGTGTCGCCCACGACCGGGCGGGACGCCGGGGCGGGCCGCCCAAAGGACGCATCCTTTTTCTCCTTCTTGGCCTTTTTCGGGGTCTCGGAAGGCGCGTCGGCCGCACGCTTGCCGCCACCGGCGCCGGCCGCCGCCGCCGCCTTGGCCGCCTTGCGCGCCGCCTTGCGCGCCGCCTTGCGGGCGGCTTTGTCGGCGTCGGGCGCGACTTCGGCGGGCGACATGGGGGCGGGCTAGGGGAGGGAGGGGGCGCCAGAGGCGCGGCGAGAGTGGCGGCGGCGCTGCCCACATGCCGGCACACAGCGGGGAGCGCACGCGCCCGCCTCCCATCAAGATGGACACGGTGCGATTGTGGTTGACGTCCCGAGTGCAGAGAAAGGCCGGCAGTGGTCGCCCGGGGAGAGTTGGCCCATCACGCCTCCCCCTCCTTCCTCCTCCAGGACGCGGCCCGTCTCATATTTGTGTCGCTGGATGGTGCCGCGCCCCGCAGGTGCGTGGTGGGGCGGCAGCGGGGGCGGACGGTGCGCCTTGCATCGCGCGCGCCCACGCCCGCCTCCCGCCCCCGTGCGCAGGAAGGTCGCGGTCGCGGTGCCCGATTCGATGACGTGGGACCAATTTTTGGCCGAGGTAGGATGAGAGAGAAGGGGGGCCGCGGCCTCGCGCGCGCCGCGCTCGGCCGACCCCCCCTCGCCCCAGGTCGCGTCTCGCCTCAAACTCTCGGCCGTGGGCGATCTGGTTCTCGCCACGACTAGGGAGCGTGTGAACGGCCTCGACGCTTTGCAGGACATCGACGAACTGCTCGCGACCGACGCGCGCGGCCCCTTACCCCCCCTCCCGGCCCCTTTCGCCGCCGGCCGCGCCTCGACCCGGGGCGCCTCCTCGCACCGCGTCGCGGCCGCCGACACCGAGATCACGCCCGCGGACGGGTATGGGGGCGGGGGGGGGGGCGGGAGCGGGTCCGACGACGAAGGCAAGTACGCGCCGCGCGCGGGCGCCGCCGCGCGCGCGCTCGCCCGCCTCTTCCCCACCCTCATCCCCGCGGCCTCGTTGCCCGTTACCCGGGCCGACGTGGAGGGGCGGGGCGGGCGGTGGGGGAGGCGGCGGGGGTCGGCGCCCGCGCCGCGGCGCGCGCGGCGCGCGCGCGGCGCGCTCCTCCTCCTGGCGCTGGTCGCGGGCGCCCTGATCGCCGCGCGCGCGCTGTTGACCGGCGGCGGCGGCTTGCCGGCGGCGTGGGGAGGAGCAGGGGAGGTTGGTGGAGGGGTCGCCGACGCGGCGGCCGTCGCGCCGCTCGACGCGGTCGCCCCCGGGCGGTGACGCAGCCGCGCCTCCCTCCCTCCCTCGCAACACACTCGTAGCTTGCAACACAAACGAACAACGCTCTCACCCCCTCTCCCTCACCCCGACCACCCGTCGCCCGGCGCGGGCGGCCAACCCCCCGTCCCCGCCGCGAGCGGCGGCGCGCCCCACCCCGCGCCGCCCGCCGGCGGCGCGGCCGACCAAGGGCCGGACTGGGGCGGCACGGGGCCGGCGCCGCCCCCGTCGCCATAGTGCGCGACGGCCGACGGCGCGCCAAAGCCGGGCGGTGCGGGCCGCGGCCCCAGCCGCGGCGCGAGCGACACCACGGCGTCGCGCGCGTACTCGCCCGCCAGCCCGCCCAGCACGGGTGCGGCGAAGCCAAAGGGCGAGTACTCGGCGGGCGGGGCGGGCGAGGGGGCGTGGCGCGCAAAGGCGCCGCCGGCGTCGCCCCAACCGCCGGCGTCGGCGGCCGGCGGCGGCCGTCTCGGCGGGGCGACCACGACGTCGTCCAGCGTTGGCGGCAGCACGACGGTGGGCGCGGGGGGAGGCGGCGGCGGAGGGGGAGCAGGAGGCGCGGCCTGGTGCGTGGGCGCGTGCGCGACCGTCGCCGGCGCGACCGCCGGCTCCTTTTTGGGCGACGGCGCGCCGCCGCCCCGCCCGCGCCGCCGACCCTCACCGCGCGCCTCGGCGCGCGGCGACGGCGAAGCGGGCGCGGCAGGCGGCGGGGCAGGGGCGGCAACGCCGCGCGCCCCACCACCCCCGCCCCCCCACACCGGTGCGGCCTTGCCCGGCCGCGCGATGGGCGACGCCGGCGGCGGCCCCGGCGGCAGGTCAAACGGCGGGTGCGGGAACCGGCACCGGGTGGAGACCGAGGGCGGGGCCGAGGGCTGCGCGCCCGCGCGCGCCGTCGGCGGCGCCCCCCCCAAAAATTTGCACCTCCCGCGCACCCAGTCCCGGCACGGCGCCGCCGCGCCGCACCCGGCGCAATCGTCCCAGAGCCGGTTGCCGGTGCGCCCGCAGTCGCCACACGCCCAGTCGCCGCCGTAGGACGTGACGCGCGTCGGCGGCGCGGCGCCCGCGGCGCCCGCCTTCTTCTTTTCGCGCTCGCGCGCCTTGCGCGACTTTTTCTTGCCCGCCGTCGCGGCGGGGTCGCCGTCGTCGGCCGCGGCCGGCGCGGGGTCGGCGCGCGGGGTGGCGGGCGAGGCGGGCGGCGGCCGCGCGGCCTCGCCGCGCGCGGCGGCCGAGAGCGCGGCCAGCCGCTCGCGCTCGACCTCGACCCGGCGCGCCTCGAGCGCGGCCTCGTACTCGGCCTCGGCCGCCGCGCGCGCGGCGGCCGCCCGGGCGTCGGCCGCGGCGCGGCCGTCGTCCGCCGCGTCGGGCGTCGCGGGCGGTGGCGGGGATGGGGCGGGCGCGGCGGCCGCGGGCGCGCCCGCCTTGCCGCCCTCCTTGTCCTTCTTGCCGCCCTTTTTCTTGGACGCGCGCGCGGCGGCCGCAGCGGCGGACGCCGCCTCCTCGGCCTCGAGCTCGGCCATCAGACGAGCGCTCACGCGCTCGCGCGCAGCGGCCGCCCCCCCCTCCAGCGTGGCCCGCACCACCGCCAGCGCGCGCTCCCCGATGTCGGGCGCGGCGTCCACGCACGCCAAGTCGCGCAGGCGGGCGCGGGCGGCGTCCAGGGCGTCCCACTCGCAGCCGAGGTCGGCCGCGAGCGCGGCGAGCGCGGTGCGCGCCGCGTCGCCGGCGCGGGTCGCAGCCGCAGCTTCGGGCGTTCCAGCGTCGGCCTCGTAGCGGCGGGGGCCGAGGAGGGCGAGAGGGGCGGCGGCGGTGAGGGCGAGCGACGCGGCGTTGGCGCCGGCGGCGAGCGCGGCGTCGAGAGCGGACCGGAGCTCGCGCGCGTGGCGCAGGGCGGAGCGCGCGGCGGTCAGGTCGTCGGCGGCGCGCGCCTCGCGCGAGGCGGCGGCGGTGGCGGCGGCGGTCGCGGCGGCCGCCCGCGCGCGCGCCGAGCCGTCGCCACCACCCTTGCCGCGCGCCCCCTTGTCATCCGCGCGGTCACGCGCCGCGCGGTCGCGCGCGGCGGCGGCCTCCAGGGAGGCGGCCGCGCCTTCCACTTCAAACGCGGCGAGCGCGAGCGACTGGACAGCGACCTCGCGCGACACCAGGGCGCGCGCCAGGGCGGCCGCCGCGGGCGACGCGAGGTCGGCCAGGGTGGCGTCGGCGTCCAAGGCGGCTTTGGCGAGAGGGAGTGAGGGGGTGGGCGCGGCGGTGGCCGTGGCTGTGGCGGCGCCCTTGCCCTTCTCGCGCCCATTTGCCGCCTCCATCAGCCGCCCGGCCGCCGCAACGAGCGCGGGAGCGGCCGCAGCCGCGAGCGCGGCGCGCGCCGCGCGGCGCGCACGGCGCGCCCCCCGCCGCAGCGCGCGCAGCGCGCGCCGCCGCTCGCTCAACCGGTGCACGTGGCGCCAGGCGTGCGCCAGGTCGTCGTAGCCGGCGAGGAGGGCGGCCTCGGGCGGCGCACCCCCGCGCGCTGCGTCGGCGCGCGCGGCCGCGTCGCGCGCGGGCGCGTGCGCGACGCCACCATAGATCCAGCGCAGCAACCGGCCCGCGCCGCCGCCGCCGCCGTCGCCGGCGACCAGGTGGTCGTGCCACCAGGGCTGGACGACACGGCGGGGGCCGGCGGTGGGGTCAAACGCGGCCGCGGGGGTGGCGCCGTCGCCCCCCCCCCCCTCCCCGGGCACGCCGCGCGCGGCGAACACGGCGTCGCACGCGGCCTCGAGCGCGGCCGCGTCCTCGGGCGACGCGAAATCAAACAGGGGGGCGGCGAGTGGGCCCGCGGCGTCCAGGAGAGGAGGGGGGATGCCGCCGCGGGTCCCCGCCTCGCCGTCGGCCGCGGGCGGCATGGAGGTTAGGATGGAGTTGAGCAGTAGCTGCAGGTCGCCGGGGGCGAGGGCGGCGAGGGCGGCTTCGAGCGCGCCGGGCGCGCTCGGGTCGGCCGCCGCCGCGCCGCCCGCCGCGCCGCCCGCCCGGCTGATGGCGGCTTCCAGCATGACGCCGCCCGCGCGCGACAGGGCGGGCGCGAGGCGGGCGGCGAGGTCGCCCGCGGTGGTGGCGCCCGGCGCGGCGGCGGCCGCGGCCGCCCCGCGCGCCGCGGCGAGCGTCGCGGCCGCGGCCGACGGCGTAGGCGCCGAGTGACGGTGCGGCGACTTGCCGCCCTCCTCCTCCTCGCACGCCGCGTCGCCGCACGCGCAGCCGGCGGACGACGACGCTTCCGACGACCCGCGGCCGCCTCCGCCGCCGTCCGACTCGGAATCCGACCAGTCGGCCGGCGCCGCGCGGTCGACGCGCACCGCGCCCGCGGCATCGGGGGCCGCGCCGGCGGCGTGGCAGGGCAGGCAGATGTAGGAGGTGATGGGAGAGGGAGGGGCGGCGCCGGCGCCGCCACCACCCCCGCCACCCGCCGCCGCCGCATAGTGCGCCCCGACGACCTCCAGCCCACACCCCGCGCACGCGGCGGGGCCGCCGTCGGGCGCGAGCTGCACGTCTTCGTGGCACGCGTCCACGTGGTCCAGAAACGCGGCGCCCGACGCGAAGCGGCGCGCGCCGCCGCCCGGCGCGGGGCACAGCGCGCAGCGCCAGTAGGCCGCCGACACGCCGCCGCCGCAGCGCAGGAGTTGGAGGGCGTACTCGAGCTCCGCCGCGGCGACGACGCCGCCGTCGGCGGCGGCGCCGTCCAAGACCGCGGCGACCGGCACGCGCAGGGCCGCCGCCCGCACCGCCGGCGTCAGCGTCGCCCAGTGGGGCGCCACGTCGGCGTGGCGGGCGCGCAGTGTGGCGGGGTCGGGGGGGCCGCCGCGCGGCGCGGGGCGCGCGCGGCGGCCGGCGGCGCCGCGCTTGGGGTTGGCGCGGGCCGCGGCAGCGTCCCATCCGACGTCGATGGACAGAGGGGTCGGTGGAGGAGGGGGCGGCATGGTGGTGGCCGCCGCTGTGGCGACGCGCACGGGCGCGGCGGCGGCCGCAGCGACGGCTGCAGCAAGCGCCGGCGCGTCGACCGCCACCTCGGCCACCGCCACCGCCGCGCCAGTGCCACCAGTCGCGTCATCGGCCAGCAAGGCCGCACACGACCTCAGCACGCCCCTGACCGAGCGCACGACGCGCGCGCGCGCCGCGGCGAGCGCGCCCCACTCGCCCGACGCCGCCATCGCGGCCGCCCGTTCCTGCACCCGCAAGCAGCATGGGTCGCACGTGCGCTGCCCGCCGGGGCCGGAGAGGACGATGACGGGCTCGGGGGCCCCGCGCGGGGCGGCCAGAGCGGCGTCGCACGCGGCAGCCGCGTCGGCGCACGCCGACCGCAGGTCGGGCGGCGGCGAGGCGCCAAGTGCTGGCGGCGCCGACGACGACGACTCGATGACGAGGGAGACGGCGAGCGACGCTCGCAGCGCGGCGACCGCGAGCGACGCAGGCGTGCGCGCACCGGCCACCGTCGCCGCGGCCAGTGCTTCCAGCAGCAGCTTGGTGCGCTGCTCGGGCGCGCCGTCCATGGAGGCGGCCATGTGGTAGAGGCACCGGGCCTACAGGAGAAGAGAGGGAGGAGAAGGGGCGGGGTCGGGCCCGCCGCCGCCGCGGGCGCGCCGCCCACCGCCACCGCTCCCTCTCTCTCCCTCTCTCACCAAGTAACGATGTGGGAGCTCGCTCGTCGGATGCGCGTCCGCAAGCGCGCGGAGAGAGGCCAGGGCGGCGGGCCTGGGGGGGGAATGCGTCGGTGCCCGCGCCGCCGCTGCGCACCGCCGCCGCCTCACCCATTGTACCCCGCCCCACCCCTGCACCGTACCTCTCGTCCTCGCTGGCATTAAACTGGGCGGCGTCCGCCTCGCACGCGGGCGCGGGCGGCGGCAGGTCGGCGGCGCGCGGCGGCGGCGGCACAGGCGGGCGCGGCCCGGGCTTGGCGGCCGACGCGCCCGCCTGCGCGGAAGAGCCGCCAGGCGGCGGCGGCGGCGCCATAGGCGCGCGCGGCCGGGCCTCAAGGGGGGTGGCTAGCGCGGCGTGGTGAGGGCGGCGGTGGGCGCGCGCCGGGCGTCCAGCCGCAGGGGCGCGCGAGGGCGCGTTGTGCGGGGGGGGCGGGGGGGGGGCGGGGGGGGGGGAGTGGGGGAGGCGTTTCAACGCTGGCCGCCGTCGGCGGCGACGGCGGTCGCCCGTGGGCCGACGCTCGCCCGCCCTCGATGCATCGCCCCGGGTCGCCTCGGTCGACAGGGACGACTCGACAGCACCAGGTTTCACGGTGCGAGGTTGGCTCCACGATTATCCGGACATATATTTGTATGTAAGTGCAAAAGCCATTTCAGCCATCCCCAAACATACTTTTGTCCCCGCGCCGCCCGCCCGCGCCCGCCGCTTCTCGCCCCCCCAGGAGCGACTGCGCCCCCCCCTGGACCCTCTGCGGGAGCGCCGGGTCGCCTATTTGCATGCCGCGCCTCCTGCGCGCGGCTCCGCGCCGCGCGGCCGCCGCGGTCGCCGCGCTCGCGCTCGCGCTCGCGCTCGCCTGGGCCTCGCTGGCGGACGCGCGCACGCTTGCGGCGACCCCCAACGCGGTCGCCAGCCTTCCGCCGGCGCCGGCCGCCCCATCGCGGCGCGCGCTGCTCGGCCCGTGCGCCGCGCCGCTCGCGTTCGTCGCCGAGGCGTCCGCGGACGGCCTGATTGGTGCTCAAGCCACAGCGGCGGCTGGATCCCGTTTGGCCTGGCGGGCGCCGGCGCAGGCGTACGCGCTTTCCGGCGCGGCCGCGGCAGCCCCGCCCGCCTTTGGCGCCGGCACGCCCCTTTCTGGCCCGTACGAGGTCACGGTTGGCCCCGCTGGTGCCGTCGCCTGGCTCTCGTCCGGCCCCGGCGGCGCGGGCGCCGACGGGCGGCGCCCGGCCGCGCCCACAAGCGCGGCCCTGCTTCCGGCCGACCTGACTCTGGACGGCACCGAGTGCGTGCCGGAGCGCAGCTCCGTTGGGTGCGACGTCGGCGGCGTCGGCGTGTGCCGGGCGGCGTTTTGTTGCGCGCGCCCTCCGCCTCCGCCGCCCTCGCCGACGCCGGCCGCCGCCGCCGCCGCCGCCGTCGCCGCGCTCGCGGACGCCGAGCCACCGTCGCCGCCGCCAGCGCCCGAGGCGGCGGCGCCGGCGCCCGAGGCGGCGGCTCCGGCCCTGGCACCTGTGGTCGTCGGCGCCGCGCCGCCTCCGCCCTCGCCCGCCTCTCCTCGCCGCCCCGTCGCCCTCATCGCGGCCGCCGCCGCGTCTGCTGGCGCGGTGGCGGCGGTGCTGGCCGCGGCCGCGGCCGTCGGCGCCCGCCGCCGCGCCCGCCGCGCGCGCTGGGCCGCCACGCTCGCCGCGCGGCCGCCCGTCTCCAAGCAGCTGCCCGGCGCCGCGCCCGCCATCCAGCTGGCGGTCGTGTCGTCCGAGATCTCGGGCGCCGCGCGCCGCGTGGGGCCGCCCCCGTTTGCGGCGGCGGCCGCGGTCGCGCCGCCGTTCGCGCCGCCGGCCACGCTGCGCGTCTCGGCCGCCGCCCGCGCACCGCCCCTCCCCCTGACGCGACGCTGGTCGTGCGGCGACCTGGCGGCGGGCGACCCGGCGTCGCCGTGGACGCCCGAGTCGACGCGCGCGCGGCGGGCGCAACCGCGCACGCCTTTCCGCCGCGCCGCGTCCGAGGCCAACAGTCTCAACTCTCCCATCTGGCCCGATTCTCCGTACACTGCCGCCGACCGCGACCTCGCCACCCCGGGCACCGCGCCCGCGCCGGGCGTCAAATTTTCGGACGTGCCGCTGCTGGGCGTCGACCCCGCCGACATCGTGCTCGGCGAGCGCCTGGGCACCGGCTCGTTTGGCGTGGTGCACGCGGCGACGTGGCGCGGCGCGCCCGTCGCGGTGAAACTTCTCCGCGGCGCCGACCCCGAGTCGCTCGCCTCGTTTGCGAACGAGGTTGCCGTTCTGGCGGGCCGCCGAATTCCCCGCGTCGTCACGCTCTACGGCGCCTGCCTCGACCCCGAGCGCGCGTGCCTCGTCCAAGAGCTGGTGCCCGGCGGTTCGCTCGCCGCGCGCCTGGCCGCGCCCGGGCCCTACCGCTCGGGCCCTGGCGGTGGCATGCCTTACGGCGCAGTACTGCGCGTCGGCGCCGACGTCGCGGCCGCGCTGGCCGCCCTGGCGCCCGCGGTCGCGCACCGAGACGTCAAGGCAGCGAACGTGCTTTGCGCCGTGGGAGGCCGCTACAAGCTCTGCGATTTTGGCATCGCGCGCGTGCGCGCCGCCGGCGCGCCCCCGACGGTCGGCGCCGGCGCGGGCGCCGGCACCGCCCCATACATGGCGCCCGAGCAGTTTTCCGGCACCGCGACGTGCGCGGCCGACGTGTGGGCGCTCGGCTGCCTCCTGGCGCAGTGCTGGTCGGGCGTCGTGCCGTTTGAGGGCCTCCAGGCGGCCCAAATCGCCTACGCCGTCGGCGTGCACGGCGAGACGCCCGACCTCCCCTCCGACGCCCCCCCTTTCCTCGCGCGCACGCTGCGCGCGTGCTGGGCGCGCGACCCGACCGCGCGCCCGCGCGCGGGCGACCTGGCGGCGGGCCTGGAAGCGGAAGCGGGCAAAGTGGCGCTCGCAGCGGCGGCCGCGCGCCGGGCGGCGCGGGCGGCGGCGGCGTCGTCGGGGTGATGGTGGCGGGTCGTTAGGAGGCATTTCGGTTGATATGGGGGCTTTGCCGCCGGCAGCGTCGCGCGGGCGCGCGTGCCGCCGCGGCGGCCACCACCCGTCGCGGCGGCCCGCGCGCCGCGCGACCCATGCAGCACAGGCCAAGAGTGCGTGAGCAGCCGTGTTAGGGAGCGGGGCCCGACGTGGCGGGGAAGCACACAGCGTCGCGCGCGCCGCTGCCGGCGACGGCACCCCTCCTCACACACCGCGCGCGCCCTGCGCGCCCCGGCCCGCCATGGCCCACGAGCGGCGGCTCACGGAAGATGGTCTTGCAGGGCTGGCGGCGGCTGCCGCGGCGTTGCCGGGTGAGGAGAGGAGGAGGCGCGGCATGCGCATGCCGCGCGCCTCCCCGGAAACTTTTGTCGCCCCCGCGCGCCACTCCCACCACCCCTCGCCATCTCCTCAAACCTTTACAGACGTGGCCGCCCTGGACCGCGCCATTTCGGACGTCGCCGCGCGCGCGCGCGCGGCGGCCAATGGCCCCGCCGCCTCGCCCTGGCCCCTGACCGACGGCAACGCGCTGGCAGCGGCGGTGTTGCAAGCGGCGTGGGCGCTGCCGCCGGCACCCGCGCTGACCGTGCCGCCGCGGCCGGGCGGGGCGGGCGCCGCGTTGCTCCCGCTGCGCTGCACCGCGTGCCGCGCGCGCCTGCCGGCGACCTCGTTTGAGCCGCTGGTCGGTGGGGGAAGGCGTGGGCGGTGCGTGGTGTGCGTCGTGGGGGCGCGGGCTGAAGCGGCGCGGAGGGTCGCGGCCGCCCGCCCGCCGCCCTCGTCGTCGTCCCAGCCCCCCAAAACCTGCCGCCTCTGCTCCGTCACGCTCCCGGCCTCCTGCTTCCACCGGCACAAAGGGCGCAAGGATGGGCTGGCTGAGTGGTGCGTCGACTGCGTGCGCGCGCGTGGCGCGGCGCGCGCGGCGCCGGCGCGCGCGGCGCCGCTCAGCAAGATCTGCCGCACCTGTGGCGCGGCCAAGGCCGCCTCTGCGTTTCGGTCCAACGCGCGGTCTCGGGACGGCCTGGCAGGCTCCTGCGCGGCTTGTTCGGCCGCCGCGGCGGGCGCGCGCCGCGCGGCCGCGCCGCCGCCGCTGCCGACCAAGGCGTGCCGCCGGTGCGGCGTCGACCAGGCGCCGACCGCGTTTTACGCGTGCCCGCAGACGCGGGACGGGCTGCAGAGCCACTGCAAGGGGTGTTATGCCGCGGCGAGGGCGGCGCGGCGCGTTGGCGGCACGGCGGCGGCGGTCTAGAGGGCGGAACCCGCCTCAGCGCCCTCGCGCCGCGCGCCGCCAAAGACGCGGCGCGCGGCGAGGGGGGCTGCTTTTTCATCCACCCTTTTTTTCCGTGATTTCAACACTACTCCGAGCCGACCCTGGGTATTTCTCTCCCCCCTCCCCCCTCTCTCACGACGCCGGCCCGCCCGCGGCCGCCAGCCGCGCGGACCCCGACCCCGGCGGCGCCACCCGCTGCATGAGGACGTAGCGGGAGGGGGGCGCGTGGGCGCGGGAGAGGCGCGGCACGTAAAACGCGCGGAGGGGGCCGCCGCGCGTCGCGCCCGTGTCGACGAAGGGCGCCTCGGCCAGCGTCGCCCACTCGCGCCCGGGCGCCGGCGCGTCGCCTGCGGGCGGCGCTAGGCCCACGAAAAAGGCGCAGCGGGCCGCGTCGGGCAGCTCGTGCGACGGGGCCCACTCGTTCCTGTCGTTGAGCGTGGCGGGGGCGGCCGCGGTGCCGCCGGAGCTGGCGTTGAACGGCACCGGCAACAGTCCTTTAAACCCGGACGCGACGAACGCGGGCGCGTGCGCGGGCGAGGGGAGGAGGAACGACGACGGGAAGCGGTGCCACTCGCCGCCGAGGCAGACGAGGGACCGGCCCGCGCCTGGAGCGACGGGCGGGAGCGCCGAGTAAATGGTCATGGGGGCGCCATAGTTGTGGAGCAGGGCGGCGGTGCGGGAGAGGCCGAGGAGGGCGGCAACCGCGACGGCGGCGACCGGCGCGGCGCGCGCGGCGGCGGCCGCCGGCCGCCGCAGAAAGCGCGGGGCGAGGCGGGTGATGGCGCCGGGCACGCACGCGAGTGTTGCCCCAGCTGCCGCGGTCAGCAAGGGGTAGATCGGGTACAGAAACCGTTCCTCCTTGTGCGGCAGTGCGCTGACCGCCGCGAGCCACACCGGCGCCGCCGCCGTGGCGACGAGCAGCCGACGCACGTTGCGCAGCGGGGACCGGGGGCCGGCGGCGACCAGGGCGAGGGGGAGGGCGAGGGCGAGGGCGAGGACGGGGCCAGTCGTCAGAAAAGAGTTGAACAGATAATAGCTCCACGGCTCCACACCGTACAGCGCCGAGTCGCCGCCGCCGGCCACGTTGTATCGAATGAAGTTGAGCAGCGAGATCTGGAGAGGGTGGAGGGTGGTGGGTGGGTGGCTCGCTGCGCTCGCCTCGAACCCCTCTCCTCCCTCGTTCTGTGCCCCATTCTCACCGTCCACCGCCCGTACAACACGCGGTCGACGGCGACCAGCGGGCCCAAAGTGGCGGCCAAGGCGGCCACGGCGAGCCCCACCGAGCGCGGCAGGCGGGGCGCCGCGAGGACGGCGAGCGCGGCCGGGACGAACGCGGCGCCCGCGACGACCCACCCCCACACGACGCCGACGGCCGCCCACCAGATGACCGCCCCGGTGCGCCCGCGCAACAGGGCCGCCGACGCGGCGGTGAGGGCGACCATGGCAAAGGACGAGGGGAGGAGCGCGGGCGCCGCGGCAAAGAGCCCCGCGAGCGGCGCGGCGAGCGCGAGCGCGGCGACCGCCGCGGGGCGCCCGCACACGTCGCCCAGGGCGGCGATGAGGGCGGCTTCGGAAGCGGCAGACGCGGTGGCTAAAACGGCGCGCACCGCATAAAAGGCGGCCGCGCGGCCGGCGAGCGCGGCGGCGGGCGCCGCGGGGAGCGCGTGGAGGAGGAGATAGATGAATGGGCGCAGCGCAAACGCGGACGAGTACTCCCACGTCTGCATGCCGGCGCCGAAGAGGAGGTAGTGGAGCGGCTCCCAATAGTTGTAGACCTGGGAGGGAGAAGAGAGAGAAAGGGAGAAGAGGTGGGGGTCGGCGCGCGCGCTCACGGCCCTTTTTTTCCGGCCTCTCCCCTCTTCCATCCCTCCCACCCTCCTTCTCCTACCTCGTCACAATCGTGCACGATGTTCCAGCGCGCGGCCGCGAGGCGGGCGACGAGGAGCACGGCGAACGCGGCCTTGAACGAGGGGCCGGTGGTGGCGGCGGGGGTGGCGAGCGAGCTGGTGGACGGTGGGTGCGTGGGAGAGGGCGCGGGCGCGGAGCACGGGCGCGCGGCACGGCGATCCACCATCTTGGGCGCCGCGGCGTCCTCCGGCCGCCTCGCCGGGACACGCCCACCACGCGATCGATCGTCCTCATCCCTCCCGCCCTCAACCCACCCAGAAGATGGCGCGGAAACCATGTTCCCGTGGCTCGCTGCGCGCCGGTGGCGCAGGCCGGCCGCACTGGCCATGGCGGGCGTGCGGCGCGGGTGTGGGTGAGCGGAAAAGAGCGCGCGAGCGCGAGCGGGGCCCTGGGAGGGCCGCAGAGTGGCAAGCGACGGCTGCCCCCCTCTCCTCTCAGTCCCAATGCGCGCCCTCGCCGGCCCGCCCCGCCCCCTGGCGCTGCCCGCGCGGTCGACCGCGCCGCAAGTCGGACTCCGGGCGCCGGCCCCCCAGCGCGGCCGCGGCGTGACGCGGCGCGCCGCGACCGCGATGGCGGCGCCCGCCGTTGCGCTCAAGCTGGGGGAGCACATGGCATCGCTGAAAGCGGCGGGCCGGTGAGGGAGGAAGAGGGAAGGGGAGGGGAATGCGGCCGCGACGGCGACGGCGGCCGGCCGACGCCTGGCCAACCCCCTCCCTCTCCTCTCAGCGGCGCCTTCATCCCCTTTCTCATGGCGGGCGACCCCGACCTGGCCACCACGGAGGCCGCCCTGCTCGCCCTGGACGCGGCCGGCGCGGACGCGGTGGAGCTCGGCGTCCCCTACTCGGACCCGCTCGCCGACGGCCCGACCATCCAGGCCGCGCACACGCGCGGCCTGGCCAACGGAGTGACGCTGGACGACGTGCTGGCGATGATCGCGCGCGTCTCCCCCCGGGTGCGCGCGCCGGTCGTCCTCTTTACGTACTTCAACCCGATCCTGCGCCGCGGCGTCCCCGCCTTTGCCGCCGCCGCGGCCGCCGCCGGCGTGGCCGGCCTGCTCGTCCCCGACATCCCGCTCGAGGAGACGGGCGCCGTGCGGGACGCGACGCGCGCCGCGGGGCTCGACCTCGTGCTCCTGGCCACGCCGACGACGCCGCCCGCCCGCATGGCCGCCATCGCGGCCGCGTCCGAGGGCTTTGTCTACCTCGTCTCCGTCGCGGGCGTGACCGGCGCGCGGTCGGGCGTGGAGGGGCGGGTGCAGGGCCTCGTGGCGGGCCTCAAGGCCGCGACGGACAAACCGGTCGCCGTCGGCTTTGGCGTGTCCGGCCCCGAGCAGGCGGCCCAGCTGATGGCGTGGGGCGCGGACGGCGTCATTGTCGGGTCCGCGCTCGTCAAGGCGTTGGGCGAGGCGGGGTCGAACGAGGAAGGGGTGCGGCGGATGGCCGAGCTGGCCGCGTCCATTCGGGCCGCCATTCCGTGACGAGGGGGGGGCGGGGCGGGCGTCTCTCTTGTGTGCGTGTGGAGAGGTTGAGCGGCCCAAACTGACACACAGAGCCGCGACTCTCCCCATCACACGCCCCGGACCACGCCTATGACCCCCCCCCCCTCCCCTCCACCCGCCGCGTCCGCGTGCGCATGGTGACAAACTCTTCCGCGGCCGTCGGGTGGATGCCGACGGTGGCGTCAAAATCGGCCTTGCGCGCGCCACACCGCAGCGCGACCGCGACGCCCTGCATGATCTCGGCCGCGTCCGGCCCCACCATGTGCGCGCCCAGCACGGCGTCGGTCGTGCCGTCGACGATCAGCTTCATGAGGGTGGCCTCCGAGCGGCCGGACAGGGTGTTGCGCATCGGGCGGAACGACGACACGTACACGTCGACCGGCCCCGCGACCTTCCCCACCGCCTCCTCCTCGGTCAGGCCGCACGCCGCCATGGGCGGCTGCACAAAGACGGCCGTGGCGACGCGGTCGTAGCGCGGGGCGACGAGGGCCGGCCCAAACGCAGACTCGCAAAACGCCATCGCCTCCATGAGCGCGACGGGGGTCAGGTTCATCCTGTCGGTGACGTCGCCGATGGCCCACACGCCGGGGCAGGTGGTGCGCGAGTAGGCGTCGACCGCGATGGCGCCGGTTTTGGGGTCGGTGTCGATGCCCACTTTTTCCAGGCCCAGCCCCGCCGTGTTGGGCGCGCGCCCGGTGCCAAACATGACGAGGCCGGCCTTCAGCGAGGCGGGGGCGCCGTTTTCAAGGTAGTGCACTTGGAGGGAGCCGTCGCCATTCTTCTCTACGCGCGTCGGCGCCGCGCCCGCGTGCATCGCGACGCCCCGCCCCGCCATGCACGTCGCCACGTGAGCCCGGCACTCGTCGTCAAAGCCGGCGAGGGGGAGGGGGCGGCGGTACATGACGTGGACGTGCGCGCCGAGGCCAGAAAAGATGCCGGCAAACTCCAGGGCGATGTAGCCGCCGCCCACGACGGCGATGGGGAGCGTGGGCGGCAGTGAGGGCAGGGCGAGCGCGTCGTCGGACGTGATGGCGTGCTCCTGAGATACGAGGAGGAGGCAGGGTGGGCGCCGGGTCTGCCGCCGCGCGCCGTCGACCCTCTCTCCCGCCCCCCCTCCTCTCCTGCGCACGCTGCCTGGAATGGCGGCCTTGACCGCGCGCCCCCCCGTCGCAATGAGGATGCGGTCCGCGGTCAGGTCACGCGTCCCGCCCGCCGCGAGCGCGACGCGCACCGTGCGCGCGTCGACGATGCTCGCCCGCCCCTCGAACATGTTGACGCCGGCTGAGGTGAGCAGGCGGTTGTAAACTGCATTCAGGCGCTCGACCTCGGCGGCCTGTAAAGAGTGAGGCGGGGCGTGGGCGGCGCGGGGCGCCCGCGCCGCGCTCCCCGCCTCGCCGCGCGCGCTCCCTCCTCGCCTTTTTGCGCATCAGCTCCTTCCAGTCAAATGACGGCTGGTGGGCCGCCCAGCCAAAGCCGCGCGCGTCCCGGAACTCTTCGGCAAAGGCGGAGCTGGGGAGAGGAGACGGGACGGGGAGGGGGGTCGGTCGGCGCCGCCGGCGCCCTGCTTCGGCCACCTCCCTCCCTCCAGCAAGCTCACCCGTACACCATCAGCTTCTTGGGCACACAGCCCCGGATGACGCAGCTGGGGTAATGGGAGGGCGAGGGTCGATTGGGCGCGCGCCGCTCGCCGTGCGCCCCTCCCGCCCCCTCCCCTGCCTCCACTCACGTCCCGCCGGCGCCGCCGACCGCGTCGGACGCGACGAACCCAAACGGGAGCTCGACGCACGCGACGCGGGCGCCGTACTTGGACGCGGCCAACCGCGCGGCGCGCGTGCCGCCCGAGCCGGCGCCGATGACGACGAGGTCGAAATCGTTGTCGGACATGGTGGGGGAGGGGGAGGGAGGGAGGAGGCGGGCGGGCGCCGGCCGGGTGTTGTGGCGTCGTTTTCTTTCAGTCACTCTCTTCACCGCCCGCGGCCCCGCCCACGCCCGCCGCGGCCGCCACGGGAGCCGCCACGGCCGCGGCCGCCCGCAGCAGCGGTGCCGCGACCGCCGCGGCCGCCGCGACCGCCGCCACGGCCGCCGCGCCCGCCTCCGCCTCCACCGCCGCTCCTCGGCACAAACGTCCCCTCCCGCGACCCCGCGACCCACTTCCCCCCCCTCCCGGCCCCCGCCGCCGCCGCCGCCGCCGCGCGCACGGCGAGCGGGGCGGCCCGGGCGGCGGCCAGGGAGTCGCCGCGCGAGTAGGCGGCGGCGGCCGCGGGGTCGGCCGCCGCAAACATGCGCGTCCGCTTCGAGGCACGGCGGGGGCTGCCGCCCGACCCCGAGTCGGATGCAGACCCCGAGCCAGAGCCGGAGCCGGAGGCAGAGGCGGAGGCACCCCCTGCGTCCTCGACCTCTGCAAAATGTTCGGCCAGCAACCGTTTGGCCTTGGCGTTGCTCTCCGCGTTGGGGTGCGCCGCCTTGTACTCTTGCGCTTGCTCATCCACCGCAAACGCGGGGTCGGCAAACATGGCGGCGAAGCGGTCGTCGCCGAGTGGGTTGGAAGCGTCGACGGACGCAGGGACGTTGCCATCCGCGCCCGATTTGCCCGCCATCAGCCGCGCCGCCGTCGCGGCATTCACCTTGGGCAGTTTGCGCAGCGGCGCGATGCGCGCAGAGCGCGCGGCGTCGAGCGTCGCCTCCACTTTTTGCCGCCTGTACTCTTCGTACGCAAACGGCGACGCCGCCGCCTGCGCGCGCTGCCACAGCTTGTTGTGCACAAAGTGGCCGTGCATGTATGGGCGCAGGGCGGGGGTGCCGACGAGGTGGGCGAGGCCGAGGCGGGCTAGGGTGGGCGGGTCGACGAACCGGTAGTCGTCGTAGACCGCGGGGGCCGCCGCTTCCTCTAATTCTTCCGTCAAACCTTCCAGGTGCGAGCACCAGGCGGGGGCGGGGCCGAGAGAAGGGAGGAAGTACGCGCCCACGCGCGGCGCGTCGGCCGCGACGAGGATGAGGCCGCGCCCCGCCCACGGCAGCACGTCGTTGACGCCGCCGCCGGGGGGTGTGATCGTGGTGTGGGGGGCGCCGTCGGCCGCGGCCCAAATCTTGATGGCGTGGCGGTCGGCGGAAATGACGCGGCGCGGGGTGGCGGTCGAGGCGGCGGCCGGCGCGACGTCGCCGTCGCCGCCACCCTCGCCCCCGTGAAACTTGAGGTCCACCACGGGCGACCCGTACATGAGGTCCTTGACCAGGAGCGGCCTCGAGGAGCGGACGTCGTAGAGGGCGACGGTGCCGGCGGCGGTGCCGACGGCGAGCGCGAGGCCGCGCGCGTCGGCGCGCACGGTTGTCAGGTCGGCCCCGGCGCACCCGGCCCCCGTCGCGGCGTCCAGCCAGCCGGCGGACGAGCGGGAGCGCGCGTCGAAGAGCTCCAGGGCGCCGCCCTCGCACGCGGCGGCGAGGAGGCCGTGGCCGGGGCAGAGCGCGACCGCGTTGACCGCCTCGGCGCGCGCGGCGAGCGGCGCTTTGAACCGCCCTTCCTCAAGGTTGAGCCGCCACACGTCCGACGACGAGCCGGCGATGATCAAGTCCGCCGTGGCCTGCACGTACGCCAGGTCGCGGCCCGCGCGCGGGACGCGCGCGCGAAAGTGGCGCCCGTAGCGTGCGTGCAACTCGACACTCCGGTCCTCGCACAGGAACGCGGCCTTGGCCCAGTCGTCGCCCAGGATTTGGAAATCCACCACACCGCTGTCCAGGTGGCGCTCGAATTTGAGCGAGAGGTTGGCGAGGTCGAAGACGCGCACGCGGGGGGGGTGGCCGCCGGTGGCAAAGAGGTGCGCGCCGTCGGGGGTGAGTTTCAGGCGGTGGCAGGCGGCGGGAAACTCGAGGTCCTGGACGAGCTCGATGCGGCGGCTGAAGAGGGGAGAGGGCGTGGGCGCGCGGGCGAGCGGCGCGGCGGTCACCGCGCTCACTCACCTCGTCTCTCCCTCTGTCTCCCTCACCGGTAGTCGTCGTCCTTGCGCAGGGCCCGCTTCTTCTTGTCGGACAGCCACTGGGGCAGGGCTTTGCCGGACGCGACGTTATAGACCTGGAAGGGAGACGGAAAGGAAAGGGAGGCGGCGCGCCGTCGGCCGCCGGCGCCGGCGCTGCCGCCGCCGCCGGCGCCGACTGCCGCGCCCATCCCTCCAGCGCCCGCTTACCTTGACGCCGTCCGAGGACGACACCTTCATCGTGGACATCGGGGCGGCCGCCGCGGCGGCGCCGCCGCGAATGCCGGCGCCGGCGCGGGCTCGGGGGGCGGCGCAGGCGCGCTAGTCGGCGCTGGGAGGATGCGCCGCGACCGCTGGCGGCGCGGCGCGCGCGGGCGGCGCGGCGGGAGAGTGTGGCGGCGCGGCCAGCGCGGCGTCTTGCGGGGAGAGCGGGGAGAGAGCGCGGCGCTCCCTCGCGCCCCACTACTCCGCGGGCAGAGACGTCGCTCACTGTTGCAGGGGGGCGCCTTCCCGCCCCAGCCCAACGCCCTCGGCGCGGGGCGCCCAAAAGAATGAACAAATGGAAACGGGATGTAAATAAACGGGGCGTGGCCGGCAGTGTGAAAGGCGGGGCGCCCGCGCGCGAGCCTGGGCGACTCGCGGCGGGCGCCCGTGCTTGGCGCGGGCCAGCCCATAAAAAATGGGGCGGTGGTTGGGGGTCGCGGTGGTGGGGAGGGCCGGCGCCGCGGGCGCGGCGACCCGCACGGGGCGTACAGAGGCGAGTGGGTGTGTAGAATTGGCACAACGTGGGTGTGGGTGGGGTGCGGTGGGCGGGTCGGCGGCGCCTTTTTCCTCCCCGTCACGCGCCGGCGCAGGCCGCGGCGCGGCGCACGACCGCCCCTCTCCCGCTCTCGCAGTCGGCCGCCCACGCGGTGGCCGGCAGCGACCGCAGGACGAGGCGCGGGTGCAGGGCGCGCGCGGCGACGGCGGCGGCGCCCAGTTCGGTGGCGGGGTGGCGCCCGGTGTCGGCGCGCGCGAGCCAAGCGGCCAGCAGGGCCCGCGCCGCGGGCGTGTTGCGCGCCGCGACGACGGTCGCGTCCCAGCCAGAGGCGGCGCCGCCGGCGGCGGCGTCGGCGAGCGCTTTTTCGGCGAGCGGTTCCAGCGCGGCGCGCGGGTCGGCGACGAGCGGAAGGCCGACGTCCGAATAGATGACCGCAAACCCGCCCGACACCGCTTCGGCCACCAGCTCAATCGGCGCCCACTCGGGCGAGGCCGCGGCCGCGAAGCGGGCGACGCAGCGCTCGGCGGCAGCCGCCGCTTCGCACGCCGCGAGCGCCGCGTCGTCCGCGCACGCCACGAGCGTGGCGCCGGGCAGCGTCCCGCCCACGCGGCGCACGCCGTCCAAGAAAGGTGTGAGGGCGTCGAGGGTGGAGGAAGACACATGAGTGACCAGGGCGGGGGTCGCGTTTTTTATCGCCTGCACGAGCGCGGCGTGCAGGCCGCCCGCGGCCTGAGTCCGCTTGCTGGCGTCCCGCACGGACGATGGAGACGGCTCGTGCATGGCGTCGACGTACGAGGGCGGCGCAGGGTCCCGGAAAAAGGGGCCCAGGCGGCGGGGAGCGCCAATCGGGGCGACCACCATGGCGCCCCCGGCTTGGCCGCGCATAATTCCGCCGCCGCCGAACACGGTCAAGCAAGCCACGGTGACCACGCCGCAGAGGGCGGGCAGGGAGGGGAGGGGCATGGCGGGGAGGCGCGGGCGAGGGCGCGATTTGTGGGCGCGCGCTGGGCGGCCGAGGGCGGCGCGACGCGAGCTCGGTCGAGACCGACGACGGCGGGCGTGATAAAAAACGCCCGTCAAGGGGCGCGAGGGGGGTGCGCGGTGCAGGGGCGGGGCGGAGTGTGGGGGCAGCACGCTCGTGGCGCGTCGAGGGCGCACGATATCCGTGGTCGCCTGCAGCCGGGAGAGACGCGCCGCCTGCACGCACGTGCCGCACGCTGCGCCCCCGCCCTTTTGGCGGGACCCCCGAAACGCGCCGCCCGCCCCCCCGCCCGGAGCGCGCCCCCGCGGCGTGTTCGCGCTGCCGCGTGCCCCCCACCGGCAGCTTCCCCCCGGCCGCGCGCGCTCGCCCCGCGCTCCGGCGCGCACAACCAAACCCTCCCGCCGCCCCCGCCGACCGATCGAGCGCGGCAGATGACCGCCGCCGCGCGCGGGCGAGGGCGCGGGAACGCGGGCGAGAGACGCGGCGCCGACCCCCCTCGACGCTCCCTCTGTCGACCGTTTCAAGCCCCCTCCCCACCGCCGCCCTCTTTCGCCTTGACCTTGGCCTTCATGTAGTCATCCAGGTCGGTGTCCAGCCGGGACGCCGCCTTTTTGGGGTCCGCCTTGCGAAAGTAGGCCTCCATCTCCGCGTCCAGCTCGGCCGCCGTCTTGGGGGCAGAGGGAGTCGGTTTGGCGGGTTTGCTGCCCTTTTTCTTGGGGGCGGGCGCGTTGGAGGAGCCGCCGCGGCCGCCTGGGGAGGGCCGGATGCGTCGGCGCGGGGAGGTGGGCGCCGCGGCGCGCGCTAGGCCCGCGTGCGCCAGCGCCTCACCTTTCTTGCCACCACCGCCACCCTTGGTGACGCCGCCGCCGGCAGCCCCGCCCTGCGTGCCGCGGCCGCCGCCGCCGCCGCCGACGGTCACGGTGCGCGCGCCCTTGAGCAACGGCGCCATCCTGCCTGGTGCGCTGGTGGCGACGGGCGGTGCGCGGGAGACGAGAGGCCTGGCGCGGGAGAGAGTGGTGCGCGCTGGTGCTCAGCGCGCCGAATGCACACAGCGGCCGGCCGGGCGCCCGCCGCCCACCGCGCGAGGTGGGCGCGCTCGAATCCGTTGTTCAGCCCGCGCCTCCACTCCTCCCGCCATGGCGTCGCCCCGCGACGCGTTTGCGGGCTGGACCATCGCCCACCTCCAAGCCTACGTCCGGGACTGCGGCCGCGACCCGGACGAGGCCGCGACCAAGGGGCAGCTGATCACAATGGCCGTGGCGGCGGCGCAAGAGGTCGAGGGGCGCGTGGCGCAGGGTGAAAGCGGCGGCGGCGCCGCCACCACCCTGTCCGTCCCTCCCCCCCTCCCCCCCGCCTCCCCTTCCCGGCGCGCCCTCCTCGTCGGCTGCAACTACGCCGGCACCCGGGCCGCCCTGCAAGGCTGCGTCAACGACGCGCACTGCCTGCGGCATTTGCTCGTGTCGCGGCTCGGTTTTTCTCCGGAATCGATCACCCTCCTCACCGACGACGCGCCCGACCCCCGGGCCTGGCCCACCCGGTCCAACGTGCTCTGGCACGCACACGCACTGGCGGCCGGGGCCGGGGCGGGGGATTCGCTCTTTTTCTCCTTCTCCGGGCACGGTTCTCAATCGTTCGACCCGACGGGCGACGAAGGCGACTCCATGAACGAGACCCTGCTGCCGTGCGACCACGAGGTGGCGGGCCAGATCGTGGACGACGAGCTGAACGCTGGTGAGGGTGGCGGGGTTGGGAGGCGGGGCGCGCGCGGCGCGCCCGCCGCGCGCGGCGCGCCCACACCCCTCCCCGCCCCCCCCCCGCAAGCCCTCATCAACCCGGTCCCCGCGGGCGCCCGCCTGCACGCCCTCATCGACGCCTGCCACTCCGGGTCGGCGCTCGACTTGGAGTGGATGGCCAAAGCGCGGCCCGCCGGCGCCCCCCTCACCTGGAAGCAGACCTACTCCCGCGCGCCGTCCGTGCACAAAGGGACGGCCGGCGGTCTGGCCGTCCAAGTGGCGGCGTCGCGCGACGCGCAGGTGGCGGCCGACACGTCGGCGCTCTCCGGCAGCGCGCACACCGGCGCGGCGACGTTTGCGTTTATACACGCGGTGGAGACGTACGGAGCATCGATCTCCTATGGCGCCCTGCTCTCCTCGATGAAGGCCGTGCTCGACAGCGTGACCGGCGGGTCCCCCGCGGATTCGCTGTCTGGCGCCCTCGGCTCCCTGGGCGGCCTCCTCTCCGGCGCCCTGGACAAGCTGGGCATGTCCGGGCAGACGCCCGTGCTCTGCGCCAACTGGGCGTTCGACCTGGGGACGCCGCTCAACATTTAGCGCGAGGGGGGAGAGGCGGGCGCGCTTTTTCGTGGGCGCTTGGTTCTGTGGCTGCCAGCCCTCGACCCCTTGTCTCCTCCCCTCTCCTCTGGACACCGACAGAGTGCGTGCATGACAAAAATCGCACCCCCACCCACCGCACCCCCCCCCACCCCTCGGACAATGACAGCATGGCGGCGAGCGAAGAGGGGGGAGGTTTGCCCCTTCCTCGAGCCCCGCCGCGGCAAAAAAAGGCGAGCGCGCGCGGCGCCGCGCGCGGCGACGACGGCGCCCCGAGGGCAAGAGGACGAGTCCCCGGCGCCCGGGGCGGCCGCTGCGCGCGGCGCCGGCGCAAGCGCGCCTCCTCTCTCCTCTCCTCTTTGTCTCCCTCTCAAACGCACGCGCAGCCGCACGCGACTGCCTTGGCCACCGCCTGGCCGACGGGCAGAGGCGCCAGAATTTCCCCCAGCGCGCGCGCGCCGTCGTCGCCCGCGAGCGCGCGGCGCGGCCGCGGCGCGGGCGTCGCGCCCGGCGCCGCGCCGCGCAGGCCGGCCGCGGCGCACAGGTCAACGCACGGGCCGCAGTTGACGGCGTCGGTGCCCGCGGCCGCGGCCGCTTGCTCGGCCGTCTTGTGCACGGCGGGCGGCTGCGCAATCTTCACCCGGTCGTCCACCGCCGCCGCCTCAGACGAGCCTTCGAAGACGGGCTTGCCGGGCGCGACGGGGCGGTCGCCGACGGCGAGGACGACGACGGGGGGGCCGCGCGATTCGACGCGCGGGCCGGCGACAGGGTCCAGGGACGCGGCGTTGGCCAGGGCGGACACGGGCAGGGGCGCGGGCGCGGGGCTGGCCTCGCGGGCGGCCGCCGCGGTCGCGACGACGGCGGGCGCTTGCGCGGTCGCGAGCGCGACCAACAGCGCCAGGGAGGCGACTCGCAAGGCATTCATGAACGGCGCCATAGTCGAAACTGGGGGGTGGGGGGTGAGTGGGGACGTGAGCGGGCCGGCGCCGGCGGCGCCCCGAGCGGATGCGCGAGGGCGGGGACGGCCGCCCCGCGCCCGCCCCCGCGGCCGCCGCCGGCGGCGCCCGCGCGGACGGTCGCGCGGGGCGCGTGCAAGGTCGCCCATCCGCGTTCGCACCTGGGTGGGGGGCGGGAGAGGTGTGGCGGAGGCGCGCGTGCCTGCGCACGGAGAGCGGACGCATCCGCCAGTGGTCGAAATCACCTTGATCTCGTACCGCCCAGTATCCAGATCATATCAGTATCCGGACCCTTTTTGCGACGTTCGAGTGGAAGCGGTTGGATAGTCATTTGGGCGCGCCCGGTGGCGGCGGGGAGGCGGCGCGGCGACCCGGCGCGGCCGCCGCCGGCCGCGGCACAGGGTTTCAAAATCGCACCCCCTTGTGTGGCCCCGCACGCCCCGCACTTGCACCGCGCGTCTCTGACGCCGGCGGGCGCGCCCGAGCCGCCCCAACCGCTGCCCGGCCGACGAGCTCCCTCACTCTATGGACTCGTCCGACGACGGCCCCCGGTGGGCCGCCCTCCCCTGCGCATCGTGCAGCGATGACGATGACACTCCCCCAGTCTCCGCCCGCCGCCTCAACGTGGGCGCGGTCGCCCCCGCATGCGGCGAGACCGCCGTTGCGGTGCTGCTCCCCGGCGGGGGGGCGCTCACCATCGCGTCCGACGCTCGCGCCGGCCTCGCAGCGCAAACCTGGCCGTCGGCGCTGGCACTGGCGCGGCTGGCGGCCGCGTCGCGGGGGGACTGGGCCGGCAAGGCCGTCGTCGAGCTCGGCTGCGGGCCGGGGGCCGCGGGCATCGCCCTGGCCGCGCTGGGGGCGCACGTCTTGCTGACGGACCTCGAGCACGCGCTGGTGCGCGAGGGGGGGGCGGACAGGTGGCAGCGTGCCCCGCCGCCGCGCCGACGCCCCCCCGCGTCCCCAGCCGCTCGCCCGCCGCAACATCGCCGCCAACGCGGCCACCATCTCCGCCGCGGGCGGGACCGCGACCGCGGCCCCCCTGCCGTGGGGCGCGCCCGGCGCGGTCGCGTCCGCGCTCGCGGCGCACCCCCGCTTTGCCGCCCCCGACGCCGTCGTCGCCGCCGACGTCGTGTACCACCCGCCGTTGTTTGCGCCGCTGCTGGCCACGCTGGCGGAGTTGAGCGGCGGAGACGGGGCCACGTGCCGCGTCGTCCTCGCGCACGTGCGCCGCTGGAAGTCCGATTCCCGCTTCTTCGCCGCCGCCCGCAAGCGGTTTCACGTCATCGAGCTGGACGAACAAGGGCGCGAGGCCGCCCGAGAATCGGGGTCGGCGCACGAGCGCGGCGCGCTGCGCTTTTTCGAGTTCCGGCGACAGAGGTGAAAACGGGCGGGGCGCGCGCCTCTCTCTCCTTGCACGCGCGCAGCATTCGTTGCACGCGCCACCACCCTCCACCACCACCATCACCGCCACTGGCCGGCCTGGGGGGGGTAGGCCGCCGCGGGCGCCGGCGCGGGCGCGGCGGCGAAAGGGTTGGCCGCCGCCGGCGCCGGCGCCGCCACCCCGCTCTCGGGCGCGTCTTCAAACCGCTCGTAGCGCGTCGGCCGCAGCGACAGCGCGATGCCGCCGCCGGCGGCGGGCGCCCGCGGCGGCGACGGCGTCGCGGGCGGCGGCTGGGAGGTGGTGAATGCCCCTGCCGGCGGCCCGCCCGCCTCCTGGCCCCCGCCACCACCGCCCCGGCGGCAGGCGAGGACGCAGACGCCGGTCAGGGCGGCGACGGTGAGGACCATGGCCGAGACGGAGCCGAACACGCACGACGCGCCGCAGTAGTAACTCGACCCCACGTTGGCCGCGCGGTCGTACACGGGGGCGCCCCAAAAGGGGGTACGCACGGTGGAGTTGCGTGAGGGAGGGAGGGGGGTCATCGCCGGCGGGGCGAGCGTCGCGGCGGCCGCGGGCGCGGCCGCCACGACCGCGGGCGCCGCAACCGGCGCCACGACCGCCCCACCCCCAGCCAGCTTGCACCAGCCAAAGCGCGAGCCCGCCAGGGGCGGGCCCACAAAGGGCACGCAGTCCAGGCCCGCCTTGCACTTGACGAGCGGCGGCGCCACCCCGTTGGCCGCCGCGCCCGGCGCCTGCACGTGGCACAGCCCGCCCCGGCGCCCGTCCGACAGCCGGCCATCGCCTTCGAGCGACGCCAGGGGGAGGGGCGGCGTGTTGGGGGACGCGGGGGCGCAGGGGTGCGTGATCGTCAGGTTGCCGTCGACGAAGCAGCGACCCTCCCCCCCCTGCAGCGTCGTGCAATCCGTCACCAGGTCGCCCGCGACGCGCACGGGCAGGCGGCAGGGGAGGCCGGTGACCGCGGCGCGGCGCGCGACGTCGACCGAGGACGCAGAGGTGGGCGTCGGGGTGGCCGTCGGCGTCCCCGTCCCGTTTGTGCTGCCGCGCAAGCGCACGGCGGCCGCAGGCACGGCCGCCGCGCCGCACGAGCCGTAGTCGCCGGCAAACGGGAGGCAGCGCAGGCCGGGGCCGCACGCCGCGGCGGGCATCGCGCCGCTGTACACGCCGCCAAACACCGAGCAAATTGACCCCGCCTGGCCGTCGCCGCCGCCGCCGGCTTCCAGCAGGGAGGCGAACGTGCGCGGGGGGGAGGTCGCGTTGGCGGGCGCGCACGGCGCCGCCGCGACCAACCCTTTTGTGTAGCACGCGTCGCTCGCAAACCCCGCAACCGGCCGGCAGTCGGTCATCAACTTGCCGGTGGCCAGGACGATGGGGAGGCGGCACGGGGTCCCGGTGACGGTGCGGCGGCGGGGGACGGGGAGGGAGCCGTCGGCGAGCGCGGCGCGCGCGACGGGGTCGGCGGGGGACACGGTTTTGATGGCGGCAGGGGCCGCGGCGACAGCCGCCGCGCCCGTCCCCCCACTCTTGGCGCAGACGCCGACCGAGGTCGACCCGTTGAAGGGGCCGGCGGTCGCGGGGGCGCACACGTAGCCGTCGCCCGCCTCGCACGCGCGCCCCACCGGCCAGCGCCCGCCCGGCAACGCGCAGAGCGCCCCCAAACCGCCGTCACCGGCGACCCCTGCCTCCAGCATGGACGCGAGGGGCACGGACGCCCAGTCGTCCTGCGTCGCAGCGCACACGCCGCGCCGCTTGAGCGCGGACCCCACAAAGCAGCCCGTGGAATTGCCGTCGGCCGTGCAGTCGGCCAGCAGCCGCCCGTCCACGTAGAGCGGCAGGCGGCAGTAGGCGCCGGTCGTGGTTTTGCGCGAGCGCGCGACGAGCATCCCGGCCGGCCCCGCGGTCGCCACCGCAAACGCGGCCGGCCGCCCGCCCGGCGCCACGCCGCCGCCCGCGCAAAAGCCGATCACCGTCGAGTTGGCCAGGGGGCCGGTGGGCATGGGGGCGCACAGGTAACCCGGCAGGCAGTCGGCGGTCGTCGCGTTGACGCCGGCCGGCACACGGCACAACGCGCCGAAGCCGCGGTCGCCCGGGGGGGACCGGGCGAGCATGTCGGCGACCGTCATGGGGGTGGCGTCGGCCGCGGCGGGCGCACAGGTCTCCGCCCCCATGACCCCGCGCGCGAAGCACGCGGGGGACGACCCCGCGCCCAGGTCGGTGCACGCGGTGAGCAGCACGCCCCCGTAAAACATGGGCAGGCGGCAGGGGGCGCCCGACACGGTGCGGCGGGGGGTGACGGACAGGGTGGCGGCTTTAGAGGGGGCGGCGCGGTTGGCGGTCGGGACCGCAACCAGCTTGGTCGGCGCCGCCGTCGTCGCGTTGGCCACCACCGCCCCCGCCGCCGTCGTGTTGGACTTGCAGTAGCCGTAGTCGGTGCCCGCGAGCCGCATCTCGCCCGCGAGCTCGACGCACTTGAGACCCTTTTTGCAGGGCAGCACGCCGGCCGCTCCCGCCACCAGCGCACACAGCGCCCCTCTGGCGCCGTCGCCGGCGGATCCGGAGGCGAGCGCGGTCGCCAGCGGCAGCGCGTCGCCCGTCGGCGGCCCGCACGCGCGCGGCAGCGGGTCGCCCGCGACGAGGCAGGAGTCCGGGACGCCAGCGATGATGGTGCAGTTGACGACAAGCGACCCGGATGCCACGACGGGCAGGCGGCAGGCCGACCCGTCGGCCGCAGTGCGCAGCGCGACGGGGGTCGACCCCGCAGCAGCTGCGACTGGCGGCACCGCCATGCGGGCGACGACGGGGGAGAGGCGATCCGCATTGTTGCCCTTGGGCGCCGGGGGGAGGGCGGTGGAGGGGGCGCCGAGGGCCTGGAGAAAGGAGGCGGTCGTCGAGCTGGCCGACTGCGGCGCGCGGCCTCCGACCCCGGCCAACCCTCGCCCCGGACGCGGCGGTGCCCGGCATCTCCCCCACAGCGTCCATTGCCGGCGACCCACCTGCAGCAAAGCCCGCCCGCACCAGGCGCCGTCGCATGCCGCGCGCGCCGGCACGCCGCATGCGGCCAGCGCCAGCGCCGCCAGCAGCGCGGCGCGCGCCATAAGGGGTGCGCTGTTGCTGACGCCGCGGGAGGAGGGGGCGCCGGGAGGCGCGGGATAGAGGGGAGTGTGCCGGCGCGTCGGCCAGCACGCCGCTGCCGGCGCGGGCCGGCCCTGCCCTCGACCGCGCCGTTCTTGCATCGCCGCCCCCATCAGACCCACCCCACGCCCCTCCCCCGTCTTCTCACCCCAGCACGCGCGCGCCCGTGAGCCGCCACTCGCCCGAGCGCGCCCGCTCCGCGACGAAGCGCGCCGCGTACGCGTCGGCCGCGTCGTCCAGCACCGCCCCACTCGCATCCCGCAGCACGGCCCGCTCCCGGACGGTGGCGTCGAACGAACACTTGGACGCGGTGTGAAACACGGGGTCGGAGGTGAGGGACGCGCCGCGCGGGCTGTAGTCGACGCGCCACCCGTCGGCCGCCAGTTCGGCCGCGCGGTGGCGCCATTCCGCGGCCAAGCGGCCGGCCAGCACCGTGTCCAGGCGGGCCGCGTCGTGGGACTCGCCGCAGGCGGCGCGCTTGGCGTGCTGAAAGGAGGCGAGAAGGGACGCAGCGGCGCGCGGGGAGAGCGGCGTGGCAGCCGCGGCGGGCGCGGCGGCCCGGCCGACCAGCGCGCGCGCGGCGGGCGCGACCCGGGCGCGCGCCGCGGGCAGGGCGAGCGACGCGGCGAGGACCAGGGCGGCGCCGCCGAACAGGCGCGCGGCGACGACCGCGCGGGTCGGCCGCCGCGCCGCCGCCCACAGCTCCGTCTCCCCGGCCAGCGGCGCCACGTCGCCCACGGGCGACTCGGCCCAGCCCGCCGCGTCGGCCGCGGCGGCGGCGGCTTGCAAGTCGCCGACGGTCAGCGCGGTCGCGGTCGCGATGGTCAGCTCCGAGGGCGTGGCCAGGGCGCGCGCAGCGGCAGCGGCGGCGGCCGCGGAGGAGGTGTTGCCATCGTCGTCCCCGGCGGCCGCGGCGACGCGGGTGACGGCGGCCGCTTTGGCGGCCACCGCGGCCCGCGCCACCCGCACCAGCGCCACCCGCACACCCCCCGCCGCCCTCCCCGCCGCCCGCTTGGCCGCGCCCGCGACCCCACCCGCACGCAGGCGCAGCGCGACGGCGGGCGCGGCAAACCAGGCGTCGAGCGTGAAGGCCGCGGCGGCCGCGTCGCCGCCGCGCGCAGACCGCAGGCAGTCGCCCACATAAGCCTCCGCGAGCGCACAGAGCCCCGGCAGAGGGTCGCCATCCACCCCGGTCACAAAGGCCGCCACGCGCGGATCCGCCGCGCCGCGCGCGCGCGCGACGCCGGCGAACCGCTCGGCCGCCGCCGCGTCGCCCAGCAGCAGCGCGCACGCCGCCGCGCCCGCGCGCGAGCCGCGGCCATCGGGGGCTTCCAAGACGGAGAGCGCGGTCGCGATGAGGGACGGCTTGCGGGCGGCGACGCCGGCGGCGACGAGGGCGGCGGCGGCCGACGGAGCGGGGACCGGGAGCGGGTCCCCCTTTTTCAGCGCCTCCAGCACGGCCCCCGCCTGCTCGCGCGCGTCCATGTGGGGCCAGTCGGCCGCGGGCTCGGCCGAGGGGGGCGCGGGCCCGGCGGCGAGCTCGGCGAGCGCGGCGGCGGCCTTGCCCCGGAGGGGGGCGCCGCCCGCGCCCGCGGCGTCGAGCACGGCGATGGCGCGAGCGAGGGAGGCCGCCGCCGCCGCCGCGTCCGCCGCCGGCCCCTCGAGCGCGCCGCGCGCGGCGTCGCAGAGCGCGAGCGCGGTCGCGGCCGCCGTGTCGCGCGGCAGGCCGCCCGCGCGGCGCGACGCCAGCAGCGCTTCGCCCCAAGCCGCGGCCGCCGCGCACGCGCCCGACTCCTGGAGCAGCATGAGGGCGCCCACGGCGGCCGCGCCGGGCGGGCCACCGACGGCGAGGGGGGCGCCGCGCTCGTGCGCGAGGCGGGCCTCCCGGTCGAGCAGGGCATCGGCGGCGGCTGTCAACGCCGTTGCGCGGGCCAGGAGGGCGGCCTGGGGGGAGGGCGGCGGTCGGGGCGCGCGGACGCCGCGCAAGATGGGCGCGCGCGCGACGCCGACACGCCAGGCGCCCGATTGCGCCCGCGCCCGGTTGCGTGGGCGCCCACGTAACCACCGCGCCACCGCGCCACCGCGCCACCGCACCTTGGAGTACCCGGCGTCCGCATCGGGCTCGGCGCGGGCGCGCGCATCGTAGGCCGCGGCCACAGAGGCCTTGGCTGCGGCCCTGTTGATGCCCAACAGGTCAAACGCCGAGGGGAGGGTGCCGGGCGCGGGAGGCGCGACCCGGGCGGCGGCGGGGAGCGCGGCGCAAGGGGAGAGGCGGGCGGGGCGCGCGGCTTGGGGGCGGCGGGCGGCGGGCCGGGCGGCCTGCTGCATGGCGGCGGGCGATGGTGCGGGCGCGGCAGGGGCGTGGGCGGGGTGTGGCGGGGCTCGGCGCGCGAAATGCGCGCTCTCACTCTTCGCCCGCGGCTCCCCACCCCGCCTCTTCCCCTCCCCTCACCACCCACCCCACACCCCCCACCACACCACCATGGGCGCCGGCGGCGACAACACGACGACGACGGGCGGCGCGGCCGGCGCGCGCGGCCTCTCGGAGCAGGACCAGGCGGAGCCCATCCTGCGCGAGAACTCGGACCGCTTCTGCATGTTTCCGTGAGTGGGAGGAGGGGGGGTGGGGGGCGGGGCGGGCGGCGTGGGGCGGCGCGGCGGCGCGGTTTCGCGCGAATCGCGCGGCGCGCGCGGGGCGCGGGGGGCGCCCCGCGCCCCGCCCGCCCCCCGGTCGACGCCGCGCATATGCGTGCGCCGACCCGGGAGGCGACGCGGGCGCGGGGTGGCGCTTGCGGCCGCCGCGCGCCCCGGCGCGCGCGGCGCGCCCGCCGCCCTTCGCCCGCCTCGGCCCCGCCTCCAGCCTCGACGCGCTCGCGACGCGCCTGTGAAACCGCCTGCGGGCGGCGGGAGGCAGCGCACCCCCTGCTCGCCGCGCGGCGTTTCGCGCGACGCCGAAAAGCGCGCCGTGGCGCGCTCCGCTCACCCCGCCGCCCGCCATTGCCCCCCAGCATCAAATACCCGGAGGTCTGGTCCATGTACAAGAAGAGCGAGGTGCGCGGGGTGGGGCTGTGGGAGGGGCGCGGGCGGCGGGGAGGGGGCCGCGGCCGGGCAGCCGCTGTTCGGGGGCGCGCCCGCCGCGCGCGCGCCGCGCGGTGGCTGGCCCGGCCCGCCTGCGCCCACGCTTTCCCTCTCGCCCCCCCCCCCCCCAGGCCTCCTTCTGGACTGTGAGCACGCGTGGGGAGGGGTGTGGCGGGGAGTCGCCGCCGGCGGCGACTAGCCGTTGGCCGCGCGCGCGCGCCGCGGGCGGGACCCGCCAGCCCGCGCGCGCCGCCCACCCTCGCCCCCCCCCCCCGCCCCCCCCCCCCCCCGCCCCCGCGGGGGGCGAGGCGGGCGGCCCGGGCGCCCGGG
>Ga0315284_10000626_pt1 | contig 48286 bp, 42 predicted proteins | sample YL17G09_16_MG_FD_203696 | JGI IMG/M metagenome (GOLD analysis project Ga0315284, IMG submission 203696) | Sediment microbial communities from Yellowstone Lake, YNP, Wyoming, USA - YL17G09_16 | ecosystem: Environmental > Aquatic > Freshwater > Lake > Sediment | place: USA: Wyoming | collected...
GAGCCACCAGGAGCTGTCGCTGCGGATGCAGCACGCGCTCGCCGAGCTGTTCGACGAGGACCGCACGTCGTGGTGGGAGGCGCAGCAGCGCGCCGCGCGGAACGAGACGCCGAAGCTCACGGGGCCGGCCGGGCCGCAATGGTTGCGGACGTGGGAGGGCTCGCGCCCGATCCAGCGGCGCGGGAAGCCGCCGACCTGGAAGTGACGGGATGGCTCGGACGGGCGGGGAGAAGCGGCGCCACCACCTGGTCGAGGAGGCGATCCGCGCGTTCGGCCGCGACGGCTACAGCGGCGCGAGCCTCGACGCGATCGCTTCCGCGTGCGGCATCCGCAAACAGACGCTCCTCTACTACTTCCCGACGAAGGAGGCGCTGCTCGAGGCGTGTCTCGCGGCGGCCGGCATGCGTCTGGCCGAGGTGCTGAACGAGGGCCTAGCCGGGAAGGAGACCTACTGGGAGCGGACAGAGGCCGTGATTCATACGGTGTTCGACCTCGCCGAGGAGTGGCCGGAGTTCCCGATGTTCATCCGGGAGGCGGGGCGACTCGGACCGGACGCGTTCGAGCGGTTCGCGGGGGTTCTCGACCCGCTGCGGAAGCGCGCGATCCGGTTCCTCGAGGCCGGGATGGGTGAGGGCGAGATCCGTCGCCAGGACCCAGCTTTCTTGCTGTTCACGCTGTACACGGCCGTCGTTGGCTCGCTCACCGAGGCGAGCGTGCTTCGCGCCGTGGTCGGCGAGAGCAAGAGCCGTGCCTCGCTCCATCGGCGCGAGCGCGACGTCATCGCGTTCGTCCGCAACGCCCTCAGGACCGACGGCGCCTCCGCGGCCGACGCTGGGAGATAGGGCGGCTGCTCAGCGGGCACGGTCCGTGCTCGCGGGTCCGTGCTCGCTGGTCCGCGCACCATTGTCGGTCCGGCGGTCTGGAGGGTAGGGTGTCGTTCGGAGGGTCCGCATGACGCCGCGCCCCGAGACGCTTCGCGAGCAGCATCGCGATTTCGTCTGTAACACCGAGGCGATCCGACAAGTCGCCGACTCGGTGGGCGAGATTCCGATCGACGACCTGCGCGAGCGCATCTGCGAGATCTACGAGTGCCTGGTCCGGCGACTGATCCCGCACGCTATGGCCGAAGATCAGTTCCCGTTGGCGCAAGTCACGGGCCGCGTGGATCGCGGGAACACCGCGACCGACCCCCTCACACGGGAGCACCTGGAGATCGCCCAGCTGATGAACGAGCTCGACGCGCTCCGATGGGAGCTCGCCTACCCGCTCATCACCTCGATGCAGGAGCAGGCGCTCCGCCGCGTTCTCTACTCCCTGTACGCGCTGATGTGCGTACACGTCGTCGGCGGCGAAGAGCGGTGCGTCTGCGACCCACGCGAAACTGCGGGCGTGGTCAAGCTCCTCGGGAACTGGGCCTGACCTGAAGCCAGGCTCGCGAGGTGTTCGAAGCGATGGAGCGAACAGCTGCAGAGCTGCGCAGGCTCTACGAGTAGTGCTCGATGATGAGCCGCTCCTCGATCTCGACCGGGAGCGGGATCTCGTCGCGCTCGGGCATACGTGAGAGCGTGCCCGACACCTCATCCTTGTTGCGGTAGAGGTACGGAGGCGGGTCCGGCGTGATCTCGAGCGCCTCGCGCACCGAAACGAGGTTCCGTGCCTTCGCCGACACCGAGATGGTCTGCCCCGGCTTTACCTGCGCGCTCGGCACATCTACGCGCCTGCCATCGAGGAGCACGTGCCCGTGCGAGACGAGCTGGCGCGCCTGGCGGGTGGTGAGCGCGAACCCCAGGCGGAGCGTCACGGTATCGAGCCGCGTCTCGAGCTGGCGGAGCAGCTCCTCGCCCGTGACGCCTCTCTTGCGGCTGGCCCGATCGTAGTAGACGCGCATCTGCCGCTCGCCGACGCCGTAGATCGCGCGGAGCTTCTGCTTCTCGAGCAGCCGAACCTGGTACTCGGATATGCGCTTACGGCCGCGGCCGTGCTGCCCGGGCGGGTAGGGGCGCTTGTTGGCCGGGCAGTTCGGCCGCCCGCAGAGGGGCGCGCCGACCCGGCGGCACATCCGATGAGCTGGTCCGATCTTGTCCATGCGGCGGGCAAGCGTACCAAAGGGGCGAGGGCACCGCCGCACGCATGATGGGCCTCAGTGCTTCCTCAGGTGCCACCGGCGCGGGGCGATCAGGCGGTCGGCCTCCACCGGCCCCCACATCCCGGGCGCGTATGGATGGAGCGAGCCGGGGTTCTCCAGCACCGGCGTCACGATCTCCCAGGACCGCTCGACGGCGTCCTCGCGTGTGAACAGGACGTGGTCGCCCTCCATGGCGTCGTGCAGCAACCGCTCGTAGGCTTCGGCCGGCTCGTGCTTGAACGAGGTCTCGTAGTCGAAGTCCATCCGCACGGTCTGAAGCTCGTAGCCGGGTCCTGGAATCTTCGCCTGGAAGGCGAGGGAGATGCCCTCGTTCGGCTGGATCCGAATCGTGAGTTGGTCGGCCGGCAGGCGCGGGATCCCCACGGCCTTGAACAGGTAGTCGGGGGCGCCGCAGAAGAGCACCGAGATCTCGGTGCAGCGTCTGGGGAGCTTCTTGCCGTGGCGGAGGAACACCGGCACTCCCTGCCACCGCCAGTTGTCGATGAACAGCCTCGCGGCTACGAACGTCTCGGTCTGCGAGCCGGGATCGACGCCGGGCTCATCCCGGTAGCCCTCGTACTGCCCGCGGACGACGTCGGCTAGGTCGATCGGCCGGATCGCCTCGAGCAGCTTCACCTTCTCGTCGCGATACGCCTCGCCCTGGAAAGAGCGCGGTGGTTCCATCGTGAGCAGCGCGAGCACCTGGAGCATGTGGTTCTGGAGCAGGTCGCGGATCGCGCCGGCGTGCTCGTAGTAGCCGGCCCGCCCCTCGATGCCGACGGATTCGGCGACCGTGAGCTGTATGTGGTCGATCGCGTCCCGGTTCCAGACCCGCTCGAAGAGCGCGTTGCCGAACCGGAAGACAACGATGTTCTGCACCGTCTCCTTCCCCAGGTAGTGGTCGATCCGAAAGACCTGCGGTTCGGCGAAGACCTCGTGGATCTGTCGGGTGAGCTCGCGCGCACTTTCCAGGTCGTGGCCGAACGGCTTCTCGATCACGATGCGTGACGTCGGCGTGTTGCAGCCGATCGCGCCGAGACCCCGGACGATGACCGGGAACGCCTCGGGTGGAACGGCGAGGTAGTAGAGGCGGCCGCCGGCGCAACCGCCCTCGTCGGCCTGCTTCAGCTTCTCGAGGAGCCGTGTGGTCGCGGCTGGGTCCTCGATGCTTCCCGGGACGTACGAGAGCGCGGCGGCGAACGTCGCCCACGCGGCGTCCTCGAGAGGCGTTCGAGAGAACTCTCGGATCGACGCCCGCGCGTGCTCGCGGAACCCGTCGTCGTCCCAGGCCGAGCGGGAGAAGCCGACGATCGCGCAGGGGTCGGGGAGAAGGCCTTCGCGCGAGAGGTTGTACAGGGCAGGCAAGACCTTGCGCTTCGCGAGGTCACCACTCGCCCCGAAGATGACGATCGCTTGCGGCGAAGGGCGTTCCAGCTGCATCTACGCTCCCTTCTCCTCGTGACCGCCGAACTCCTGCCTCATCGCCGAGAGCACGCGGTTCGCGAAGTCGGCCTCGCCGCGCGACTCGAACCGATCGAGCAGCGCGGCCGAGAGCACGTGGGTCGGCACGCCGGCGTCGACGGCAGCGTGCAGCGTCCACCGACCCTCGCCGGAATCGGAAACGCGGCCGGAGAACCCTTCGAGGTTGGGGTCGACGAGCAGCGCGGTGGCCGTGAGGTCGAGCAGCCAGGAGGCGATCACGCTGCCGCGGCGCCACACCTCCGCCACCTCGGCGGTGTCGATGTCGTACATGTAGTACTTCGGGTCGCGGAGTGGCGTGGTCTCGGCGTCCGCCCCGCGCTGCTCGTTGCCGGCGTTCGCGTGCCAAAGGATGTTCAGACCCTCCGCGTAGGCAGCCATGATGCCGTACTCGATCCCGTTGTGGACCATCTTCACGAAGTGTCCCGCTCCGGCCGGGCCGCAGTGCAGGTAGCCGGCTTCCGTGGTGCTCTTGCGTTGGCTGCTCTCGCGTCCCGGCGTCCGCGGCGCGGCGTCGACCCCAGGCGCGAGCGCGGCGAAGATGGGATCGAGGCGGTCGACGACCTCCTCTTCACCGCCGATCATCAAGCAGAACCCGCGCTCGAGGCCGAAGACACCGCCGCTCGTTCCGACGTCAACGTAGTGGAGTCCTTCCGCCGTGTAGCGCTCGGCGCGATCGATATCGTCGCGGTAGTAGGAGTTCCCGCCGTCGATGATCACGTCACCCGGCGACATCAGCTCGGCCAGGTGGTCGGCGGTGGGTCCGGAGGCCGCGGCCGGAACCATGATCCACGCAGCTCGTGGCGGCGCCAGCTTGCCGACGAGATCCTCGAGCGAATCCGCGCCGGTGGCGCCTTCGCTCTCCATCTTCTGAACGGTCGCCGGGGTCCTGGCGAAAGCGACGACCTCATGGCCGTGCCTGATCAGACGCCGCGAGAGGCTCGCCCCCATCCGGCCGAGTCCCACCATCCCGAGCTGCATCTCGATCACCTCCGTGAGTGCTTCCATCGTGACACGCGGGCGGGCGTCGCGCGCCGCCGCCCGGACGGCGATAGGTTTGGGGCCGTACGACCCCGCCTGACCGGAGGCACCCGTGGATCCGAGCGAGATCTTTGGGCTCATCGTGAAGGCCGACGAGAGACTCAAGTACGCGACCGAAGAGAACCGCGACCTCCGCACGCGCCGGGCGCGTGAGCTGCTCGTTCGGGCGCTGCATGCCGCCCGCGCGATCGGCGATGACTCGCTCGTGCAGCAGGTTGAGACGCGCCTGGCCGACCTGGGAAGGCCGCCACTAGCATGGGGCTCGAGGGAAGCTGTAGAGGCAGGGGAGGTGGTCGCGGCGAGCGAAGGATCGGTCCTCATCCTCGGCGGATACGGCGAGACCGGCCGCCGGATCGCAGAGCTCCTCGCGCGGCGAGCGACGCGGCCGCTCGTCCTCGCGGGGCGTGACCCGTCGAAGGCGAGTTCGCTGGCCGAGGACCTGAATGCGAGGTTCCCCGGGGTCTCGATCGTTGGCGCGAGACTCGATGCTCGGGACCCAGAGGCGGTGGGGCGGGCGATGGACGGCGTCGCGCTGTTCGTGAACGCCACGACGAGCTCCGTGCCCGGTCCTGCGGTCGCGGGAGCGGCGCTCGACGCCGGGGCTGACGTCGTCGACCTGCAGTTCCCGCCGTGGGACGTGATGGCCTCGAGCGGGCTCGCCGCACGGGCGGAGACCTTGGGCCGGTGCGTTGTCACCCAGGCGGGATTCCACCCCGGCGTGCCGGCAGCGCTGGTCCGTTGGGCGGCCGCCCGTGTTCCCGAGCTCGAGACGGCGTGGGTCGGCGGCCTCCTGCGGGAGAGCGGTGGTTTCCCATATACGCCGGCGGTGGACGACCTCGTGCTGAGCTTCCGCGGGTACCGGGCGCATCTGTACCGGGACGGCCGCTGGGAACACATCCCCTTCACGCGTGCGGAGTCGATGCCGGCGGTGTGGTTCGACTTCGGGTTCGGGCGGCAGCGCACGTCGCTGATGGACCTGGACGAGATGCTGGCGCTGCCGGAGCTCGTTCCCTCGATCAGTCGGTGTGGGTTCTCGGTCGCCGGCTTCGACCCGGTCACCGATTGGGTCGTCGGCATGCTCATCTTCGCCGCACTCCCGTTCTGGGGGCAGCGGCCGGTCACGCCACTCTCGAAGCTGCTCTGTTGGTCGACTCGGACCTTCGCAAGGCCCCCGTACGGGATCGTGGTGCAGCTCGAGGCCGAGGGGCACACGGGCGGCCGTTCGGTGGAGCTCCGTCTCGCGCTGTCCCACGAGGACGGCTACGACATGACGGCGATCCCGGCGGTGTCGATGATCGAGCAACTCCTCGACGGAAACGCTCGCCGGCCCGGGGTGCGGCCGATGGGGCTGGCGGTCGATCCCGAGAGGCTGATCGCCGACGTGCTGAGCATGGGGGTGCGCGTGCGCATGCGGGGTCGCGGGGCTGTTGAGGGGCTGTCGCTCAGCGGCCTGACTAGGGGCGCGCGGCGCCGACGAAGTCGCCCCAGTTGATGGGGCGGAGGTTCACGACGTCGCCGGGGTGGTTCGCATCGATCATCGTGCTGCCGTTGACGTACATCGCGACGTGGCTGATCGGGGTGTAGAAGAACAACAGATCGCCCGGCTGCAGGTCCGACTGCGAGATGTGCGGTAGCGCGGCGTATTGGGCAGCGGACGAGTGCGGGAGCGATACGCCGGCGTGAGCCCAGGACCACATGGTGAGACCCGAGCAGTCGAAGCCCACGCTCGGGTCGGCTGCGCCGAAGACGTACGGTGTACCGATCACCGAGTAGGCGGCGTCGAGCGCGGCCTGCGCGTTCGGGTTCGGCGCCGGCGGCGGACCGCCCGGCGGGGGCGAGACCGACGACCCCGACGACGCAGCGGCCGCAGCGGCCGCAGCGGCCGCTGCGGCGAGCGCGTCGTGGTACTTGCGGTTCAGCTCCTCGTACAGCGCCTTCGCGTCGGCGATACCGGAGCGGATCTCCGACTCCTTCTGGCGGAGCTGGTCGAGGGCCTGCTGCTGCTCCGCCTCGGTGGCGACGAGGTCGGCGGCCGCCCACTGCGACTGCTGCTGGGCCCGCTGGGCTTGCGTCGCAAGGTCGGCGTCGGATTGCGCCACGCTGCCGAGGAATTCGAGACGGTCGGAGAAGTCGGCGAGCGACTGGGCCGACAGCAGCATCTCGAGCTCGGAGCCGACGCCCTGGTACGCGCGGACGGCGCGGGCGTTGAGGTCGGCGAGCGCACGGTCGGCCTGCGCCTGGGCCTCCTTCGCCGCGGCCCGTGTCTCGGCGAGCCTGCCCTGGATCTCGCCGAGCTTGATCTGCTCCTGGTCGTACTGCTCGACCAGGAGTGACAGGTGCTGGTTCAACGCATCGAGCTGGGCCTTCGCCCGCTCGACATCCTGCTTGGAGGGCGATGCCGACGACATCCCGGCGAAGCCCACCGAGGCGGAGATGGCGAGGAGGAGCGCGATGGCGCCGCGCGCGATGCGACCGCGGGTATCGGTCGTCTGCCTCATAAAGAACGAGGCTGCTCGTAGCAGCCCGTCACAGGCTAGCCCGCCAACCGGAGGTCGTCAAACACATGTTGCCCTTCCGCGATACAGCAAGACATCCGGCCCCGCTCGCGGGGCCTCTTGAGGTCTGGTCGGGACGGCGGGATTTGAACCCGCGACCTCAGCGTCCCGAACGCTGCGCGCTCCCAAGCTGCGCTACGTCCCGTGTGGGCAAGTCTACCGACTCACGCGGGGCCCGGTCCGGGTAGGCTTCTTGCCCGAGCGAGGACAGGTGCGGAGAGCCGATGTCTTGGGTCCGCCCGCGGCCTAAGGAGGAGAAGGAATGAGGATCGGCATCGTCAGTCCCCCGTGGCTCGCCGTGCCGCCGAAGGGCTACGGCGGCATCGAGTGGGTCGTCGCCCTCGAGGCCGACGGCCTCGCCGAGGCCGGACAGGACGTCACGCTGTTCGCGACCGGCGACTCCGTGACGAAGGCGAGGCTCGAGTACGTCTACGAGAAGGCGCCCGGCCCGAAGCTTATCAACGACATCGTGCTCGACACGACCCACACGATGTTCTCGTTGCGCGGCGCGCGCGAGCGGTTCGACATCGTTCACGTCCACTCTCCGTTCTCGGCACTCGCTGCGGCCGTCGAGACGGGGATCCCGACGGTGACCACGCTGCACGGTTCGTTCACACCGGACATGGTTCGGCTGTTCGGTCTCGTCGCCGATCGGGCGTGGTTCGTCGCGATCAGCGAGGCGCAGAAGCGCTTCGACGAGTCGCTCCGCTACGCCGGCGTCGTCTACAACGGGATCGACATGAGCTTCTACTCCATGAACGAGGAGAAGGAGGACTTCGTCCTATTCCTCGGCCGTGCGGCGCCCGAGAAGGGCTGGAAGCGCGCGATCGACGCCGCGAAGCTCGCTGGTGAGAAGCTCGTCTCGGCCGTGAAGATCGCGCACTGGACCGAGGAGGAGGAGTGGGAGAAGAACATCAAGCCCAACCTCCCCAAGGACGCGGTGGTCATGGGCGAGATCACACAGGAGGAGAAGGTCGATCTGCTGCGGCGCGCGAAAGCCGTGCTGTTCCCGATCGACTGGCCGGAGCCGTTCGGCCTGGTGATGACCGAGGCGATGGCGTGCGGTACCCCGGTGATCGCGACGCGCTGCGGTTCGGTGCCAGAGGTGATCGTCGACGGCGAGACCGGCTGGATAGTGAGCGTGGAGGACTACGCGGAGGAGGCCGCCGACAAGCTCCGGCACCTCGGTGAGATCGATCCTCAGGCCGGCCGCGACCGCGTGCAGCGCCTCTTCTCGAAGGAGGCCATGGTCGCCGGCTACCTGCGGGTGTTCGAGGAGGTTCTCGCCGCGTCACGCTGAGGCGTGGAGTGGAGCTCGAGCAGGGTCGCCTCGGGGCGGCACATGAAGCGGAACGGCGCGTACTTGCTGGTTCCGAGGCCGGGCGAGATGTGGACGACCGTGTCGCCCATCCGCACGAGCCCGGACACGATGCGGCGCGGTAGATGCGAGTTGGTGACGAGCGCGCCGACGAACGGCATGCGCACCTGCCCGCCGTGCGTGTGGCCGGCAAGGGTCAGCCGGTAGCCGCAGGCCGCGGCCTCGGGGGTCGTGTCGGGCGAGTGCATCAGCGCCAGGCCGAACCGCTCCGGCGTGCGTCGGGGGAGCACGCGGAGGTCGGCGCGGAAGATGTGCGCATCATGCAGGCCGACGAGCTCCACCGGCAGGCCGTCGAGCTCGACACCGTGCTGGAGGTTCGACAGGTGCTCCCAACCGTCGTCCACGAGTTGCGCGACTAGCTCGGGCCACGGTCCCCTCTGAGCGCGGCGGCGCGTGCGCCGGCGGCGGAAGTACCTGAGCGGGTTCACCGGCCGCGCCACGTACAGGTCGTTCGAGCCGAGCACGAACCACGAAGCCAGGCGCCCGCGCGCGGGCCGCATCGCGGCGACCGTCGCCTCGACGGCGTCCGGCTCGGCGAGGAAGTCGCCGGTGACAACCGTGACGTCGGCCTGCGGGAGCGACGCCAGGAATCCGGCCTTCTTCGCGTCGTGCCGCCTGAAGTGCAGGTCGGACAGGTGCAGCAGGGTGAGCTGCTCCGGGCCGCCCACCGGTAGGATGTCGAGGCGGTAGCGAACGAGCCGGAACCAGTGCCGCTCGACGAACACGCCGTAGGCGATGCAGAGCGCGCCGGTGACGGCGACCGCGACGAGGCCCGAGACGAGCACGGGAGGCAGTCTACGGTGAGTGGCCCAAGCCTCAAGGCGCAGGTCCACGATGAGATGACCGCGGCCCTCAAGGCCGGCGACAAGGTCCGATTGGGTGCGCTCCGCATGCTCGCGGCGGGGATCACGAACCGCGAGAAGGAAGTGCTCCACGACCTCTCCGACGACGAGGTGCGTGAGGTCGCCGCGCGCGAGGTGAAGAGGCGCGCCGAGTCGATCGAGGCGTTCGAGAGGGGCGGCCGCGCCGATCTCGTGGAGAAGGAGGCCGCCGAGCGCGAGGTTCTGAAGGTCTACGCGCCCGAGCAGCTGTCCGACGCCGAGGTCGACGCGCTGATCGACGAGGCGGTCGTCGCGACCGGGGCGACCTCGCCCCAGGAGATGGGCAAGGTCATGAGCCTCGTGATGGGGAAAGCGAAGGGGAAGGTCGACGGCGCGGCCGTGCAGACGAGGGTTCGCGCCCGACTCGGCGGTTGAGCCTCAGGCCGGACTCCCCGGGCTCCCGCCTCCGCCACCCCCGCCACCGCCGGTGAAGTGCCCGACCTGGATCGTCACGGTCGAGCCCTCATCCACCGTCTTGTTCCCGTTCGGCGTTTGCGCGACAACGAGGTTGTCCTGCTCCGGGTCGGTCACGTCGACGAACACGACCTCGGCGACGAGACCGGCGGCCTCGAGCGCGGCCACCGCCTTCACCTTCGACAGGCCGACCACGCGCGGAACCGTGACGGGCTTGCCCTTGCCGTTGCTCACGGTGAGCGTGACACCCGAGCCGAGCACCGCGCTCGAGCCGCCGGCCGGCGTCTGCGACAGTACGGTGTTCACCGGCTCGAACGAGTCGACCTTCTCGGCGATCGGCGTGAAGTTCGCCTCGACGAGGGTCGTCTGTGCATCGGCGGAGTGCATGCCCACCACATCGGGGATCTTGCCGGACTGTTCCGGAGGGGGCGCGGGGAAGCTCTCGACCGGCATCCCCGCGGTCGCCTTGACCATGAACGCGTGCCAGATCGGTGCGGCGAGCGTTCCGCCGAACACGGAGCCGCCGTAGTAGGAGTCCATCGGGATCTGGCCGGCGGGGAAGCCGATCCACACGGCGGTCGCGACCTGCGGCGTGTAACCGGCGAAGTACACGTTCGTGTAGTCCTGCGCCGTGCCGGTCTTGCCGGCAACCGGCCGGCCGATCCCGCCGGCGGACCTGCCGGTCCCGCAGCAGACGACCTTCTCGAGCATCGCGGTGATCTGGTGCGCGATCTCGGGGACGATCGCCTGCGTGCAGGCGGGCTTGTGCTGGTAGAGCTTGCTGCCGTCGGGCAGCGTCACGCGGGCTACGGCGAATGGCTCGCAGTGGACGCCGTCGTTCGCGAGCGTCCCGTAGGCCGAGGCCATATCGAGGGTGGAGACCTCCTCGACGCCGAGCGTGATCGAGGGCACGGCGTCGAGCGGCGCCGTGATGCCCATCCGGTGGGCCACGTCGACGATGTTCGCCGCGCCTACGTCGAGCGCGAGCTGCGCGAACACCACGTTGATCGAGTTCTGGGTGGCGGTCCAGAGGTTGACGTACCCTCCGCCGCCGCCCTCGGCGTTGTCCACGCACCCGGTCTCGCTGATCCACAGCTTCGAGCAGAACGGCGACGCCGAGTTGTATACCTTGCCCGGCGGGAAGTCGTTCTCGAAAGCCGCGGCGAGAGTGAACGGCTTGAAGGCCGAGCCGACCTGCCGGCGGCCTTGCTCGCCGAGAGGGCCACCACCCCACACGAGGTTGGTCTGGTCCCTCTCGTAGTCCTTGCCGGAGAGCATCGTCCGGATCGCGCCGGTCTGCGCATCGACCGATACGAGCGAGACGTCGGGCCCCTTCTTCGGGTCGATGCTCGGGCTCTGGTCGACAGCCTCCTGAGCGTAGCGCTGCCACGCGGGGTCGAGCGTCGTGTAGATCCTCAGGCCGCCCTGGTACAGCGTGTGCACGCGCTGCTCATGGGTCCTGCCGAACGCGTCGAACTCGTGGTTCGTCTTGTCCAGGATCAGGTTCCGGATGTAGTAGACGAAGAAAGGTTGGACCTTCTGCTTGGTCGTACCGACGCGGGAAGGCAGCTTGATGGGTTGCATCTTCGCCTTGTCGATCTTCTCCTGCGGCACCCAGCCGAGCGCTGTGAGGCGGCCGAGTACCACGTTGCGGCGCGCCAGGGCCTCCTCAGGGCGTGTGATCGGGTCGTAGTCGGCGGGGGACTGGATCAGCCCGGCGAGCAGCGCCGCCTGCGTGAGCGTGAGCTTGGACGCCGGCTCGTGGAAATAGAATTCCGCCGCGGTGCCGATCCCGTAGATGCCGTTGCCGAAGTACACGTCGTTCAGGTACAGCTCGAGGATCTGATCTTTCGTGTACTCCTTCTCGAGGCGGATCGCGAGCGCCGCCTCCTGGAACTTCCGCGCGAACGTCTGCTCGGGGTCTTGGATGACGGCGTTCTTGACGAGTTGCTGGGTGATCGTCGAGCCACCCTGTGTGATGTGCCCGGCGATGATGTCGGCGAGCAGCGCGCGGATCACCGAGGGGGCGTTCAATGCGCCGTGCTCGTAGAACCCGTCGTCCTCGATCGCGAGCACTGCCTCCTGCGCGATTGGCGAGACCTTCCTCAGGTGGACGATGGCGCGGTTCTCGTCCAAGAACAGCGTGGCGAGGACCGAACCGTCCTTCGCGTAGATCGTCGAGCGCTCGGGGAAATGAGGGAGCCGCTCGAACGACGCCCCGGCCCTGTCGAGCCGCTGGTTCAGGGCGTTGGCGCTGATCCCGACCGCGCCGAACAGAGGCAAGAGCACCACGGCGACCAGCGCGGCTGCGCACCCGATGACGAAGACGAAGAGGACCGGGAACAGCGGCCCCTTCGGGAACCGGGACCGCGCCGGGCGTGCCTGAGCCCGCTGTGGCGCTCGGGGACTGGTGGTGGGAGGTACCTGCATGGAGATCCGAGGCAAGGATACCCCCGGCTGCTGGAACGATGGGCCATCGCTCCGTCGGCAGACTTCGTGGGGAGTGTGCGATTTCCGTTTCATCGTGCCCGGACGCGAGACGGTGCGAACCTCCGCCGCGTCCGGATACGAAGAACCCTTGTGAAGGATCCGGGCAAGGGGATCCTGAGGGGTCCGCGCAAAGGGCTCAGGCAAGGAAGGAGCGGCGCGCGTGGCGCAGCGGATGGTCGACGATCGGATGTGGAGATGGCAGTTCAACGCCGCCTGTCGGGGCGGGGACGCCTCGCTGTTCTTCGCGCCGAGCTACTTCGAGAAGCACGGGGAGAAGGACGCGCGCGAGGCCTCGGCCAAGGCCATCTGTCGCCGGTGCCCGGTCCGCGAGTCGTGCCTGGACTACGCGCTCACGATCCGCGAGTCACACGGCGTCTGGGGCGGATTGAACGAGCTCGAACGGCGTCGACTCCTCCGCGAACGGCCCCTGCGGGCCGGCTGACCGCAGCCTCTTCCCAGGCGTCACTCGTCTCTGCGAGGATGCCGCCATACCGAAGGAGGGTGGGAGATGGACATCGAGGGTACGCTGGCCGAGCTCGGCCTCGAGCTTCCTCCGGCGCCGAAGGCGGTGGCGTCGTACATGCCGGTGAGGCTGCAGGGTGACCTCGCGTACGTGTCGGGCCAGATCCCGGTGGTCGACGGCGCGATGCTGCACCCCGGGCATCTCGGCGCCGAGGTCACCGTCGAGCAGGGTCAGGAGGCGGCGAAGCGGTGCGCCCTGCAGGCGGTCTCGGCGCTACGGGAGGCGCTCGGCTCGCTCGACCGCGTGCGGGGCATCGTGCAGGTCACGGTGTTCGTGGCATCGTCGCCGGGGTTCACCGAGCAGCCGAAGATCGCGAACGGCGCGAGCGATCTGCTCGTCGAGGTCTTCGGTGAGCCCGGCAAGCACGCGCGAGCCGCGGTCGGAGTAGTCGAGTTGCCACTAGGCGCGCCGGTCGAGGTCGCCCTGATCGCGAAGTTCGACTAACCGGTCAATGGGCGTCGCGGAGCATCCGGAGGTCGCCTTGTCGTCGCGTGACCCCGCGCTGGTCGAAGTGCTCGAGGAGCGGTAGCGCGTACTTCCGAGACGTGCCGAGCCGCTCGCGGAACGCGCTCACGGTGATACCGGTCGCGCCCATCTCGCGCGCGATCTTCTCGGCGAGTTCCACGAACCCCGGGGTCATCACGAGGTCGGGCGAGACGCGTACGAGCGCGCCGGCGCGTGTTGAGGCCTCGAGCACCTCGCGCGAGAAGCCGGCGGCGACGAGGTCACCGACCGTCGGCGGGGTCGGTTCACCCTCCGTGACGGCCCGAACCAGCCGGTCGACCTCCTCCTCGCGTCCCGCGAGCGTGACTCGGTGCGTCGCAAGGCGGATCGTCGAGCCCTCGCGCGCGATCTCGCCGCGCCGGGTGAGGTCGTCGAGGAGCGCGTCGGCGAGCCCTGGGTCGGTGCCGCCGCTCGCGTCGCGAAGCGCGCCCGCCACGGATGCGCGCGCGAGCGCGAGATCCACCCCCTCGTACAGCGGGTGCTCCGTGTGGAACACGGCGAGCGTTCCGCGGAGCGCCGACGCGACCGCCGCGTGGGCGCCGTCGCTCACCCACCACGCGCCGACGAGGCGGGCGTCGTCAACATCGGACGGCGACACACCGGTGAGGACCTCGATGTCCGCCGTTCGCACCACGCTGCGCTCGGCCACGAGCAACGCTGGCAGCTCGTCCCGCGACGCGGCCTCGCGCACGACGAGCCGGCGCTCGACGTCGGGACCGAGGTGCGGCGGAGGCTCCACGTCCAGCACGACGCCGCCGGCCACCGTCTCGCGCCGTCCGGCCTCGCGGAGGACGAAGCGGTCACCGACGTCCAGTACGAGCGGCTCCGACAGGTGGATGCGCGCGAAGGCGCCGTCGCGGTCGACGACCTCGGTTCGGCCGTAGAACCGGATCCGCGCGTCGCGCTCGGCCGACCCCGCGTACAGCTTGTAGGCACCGCGCGAGGTGAGGGGGTGCCCGAGCCCGCGGACCGGCCGGATGCGTGCCTCGAGCGCGCTCGTCGGGCGCCACTCGCCCGGGCGGCCGAGGACGTCGCCGCGCTCCAGACGCTCTCGGTCGGCGCCGACGAGGTTCGCGGCGACGCGTGACACGGGCCGTGCGACTTCGATCGAGCGCTTGTGGGTCTGCAGCGAGCGGATCCGCGCCCGGGTGCCGGTCGGGTACAGCTCGACCACGTCGCCGACCGCGATCCGCCCGCCGATGAGCGTGCCGGTCACAACCGTGCCGGCGCCCTTGATCGAGAAGACCCGGTCGACGAACTGGCGCGGGCGCGTGTCCGGGATCGGGTCGGGCGCCGTCGAGACCATCGCGTCGAGCGCCTTGACCAGCTCGTCGATGCCCTCGCCGGTCGCCGACGAGCAGGGCACTACGGGTGCCCCCTCGAGCGAGGTGCCGACCAGGCGCGCCTCGACCTCGCGAGCCGCGGCGTCGAGCGTCCCGTGGTCGACGAGATCCCGCTTCGTGAGCGCCACCACACCGGCCTCGGCGCCGAGTACGTCGACGATCGCGAGGTGCTCCTCGGACTGCGGCTTCCATCCTTCGTCCGCAGCGACGACGAACAGCACGAGGCGCACCGGTCCGACGCCGGCCAGCATGTTCCGCACGAACCGCTCGTGGCCCGGCACGTCGACGAAGCCGATCTCGTGACCGGACGGGAGCGTGAGCCACGCGAACCCAAGGTCGATCGTCAGGCCTCGGCGCTTCTCCTCGGCCCAGCGGTCGGGGTCGATGCCGGTGAGGCGGACGATCAGGCTCGACTTGCCGTGGTCGACGTGGCCTGCGGTCGCGACGACGTGGAGTGGGGGCTCCGCGCCGGGTGTCGCTGCGCGCGTCGCCGTCGCCTCACTCATCGTCGAGGTCGTCGCCCTCCAGCGCGTACTGGATCGCGCGGGTGAGGTCCACGAGTTCGTCCTCGGCAACCGTTCGCAGGTCGAACAGGACCGATTTCTCCTCGAGGCGACAGAACACGGTCGGGGCGCCGGTGCGGAGGCGCGCGGCCATCGCGGCCGGGTCGGGTACGCGCAGCTCCACCGCGTACGAGGGGATCACGTGGCCGGGGGCCGAGCCGCCGCCGACCACGGCCTCGGAGTGGACGACGTGCGCGCCCTCGAGCTCACCATCGAGAGCCTCGGCGAGCTGCGTTGCCCGCAGGTGCACGTTCTCGATCGGCTCACGCAGCATGCGCCATATCGGCAGGTCGGTGTGGGTGCCGGTGGCGTGTGCAGCGAGCACGGACTCGAGCGCCGCGACCTGCATCTTGTCCACCCGGACCGCCCGCGCGATCGGATGGCGGCGCATCTTCTCTAGCAGGTCGGCCTTGCCTACCACGACACCCGCCTGCGGTCCGCCGAGCAGCTTGTCGCCGGAGAAGATCACGATGTCGGCGCCCTCCGCGAGCGCCTCCGTCACGGCCGGCTCGTCAGCCAGCGCACCGGGATGGGGCTCGAGCAGCCCGGACCCGAGGTCGAACACGAACGGGATCCCGGCCTTGTGCGCTACGCCGGCCAGGTCGCCGGTCGACGGCGTAGCGGTGAACCCGATCACGCGGTAGTTGCTCGGGTGGACCTTCAGGATCGCGGCGGTCTTCGCGGAGAGCGCGGTCCTGTAGTCGGACAGGCGCGTGCGGTTCGTCGTGCCGATCTCGACGAGCTTCGCCCCGGAGGCCCCTACGATGTCGGGGATCCGGAACTCACCGCCGATCTCGATGAGCTCACCCCGGGAGACGAGCACCTCTTTACCCTTGGCGAGCGCCGCGAGCGCGAGGAGCACCGCGGCCGCGCCGTTGTTCACGGCGAACGCCGCCTCGGCGCCGGTGAGGGCCGTGAGCAGCAGTTCCGCCCGAGTCGTCCGCTTGCCGCGCTTGCCCGTCTCGCGATCGACCTCGAGGTCGCTGTAGGAACGAGCGGCCCTCGCAGCCGCCTTGGCGGCGCGCTCGGGGAGTGGGGCCCGTCCTAGACCGGTGTGCAGCAGGACGCCGGTCGCGTTGATGATCGGCGTCAGACCGGACGCGGTCCGGGAGGCGAGCGCCACCCCTCGGGCGAGGATCGTGCCGTCCTCCGGCGGCTCGGTGCCCTTCTGGGCGGCAGCGCGGATGTCGTCGAGTACCAGGTTCAGCGTGTGTTTGAGGAGCGCCCGGCCCAAGGTCGCGCTCGCTCGGCGCGCGGGCTCGGAGCGGAGCAGCGAGTCGACGGAGGGGATCTTCCTGCGCGGTTCGACCGTGCCCATCGTCAGTGAGCCTATACACGCGGAAGGTGGCTTGACCCGATGGCGTCTCTGTGCCGCGGGGGTCGGGCTAGCCCGTCGAGCGGTCGTACACGGACACGTGCCGGACGCTCGACGCGTCGAATGCCTCGCGCTTCCAGCCGCCGAAGCGCTCGCGCAGCCGGAGTCCCGCGAGCCGCGCCATGAGGTCGAGCTCCGAAGGCCACACGTATCGGATGAAGACGGGCAACGGCCGGATCCCGTTCGGACCCACGAGGACCTGCTGGGACTCGACGCGCTGGTTCACGGCGTCGTGACGCGAGGCTTCGATCACCAACGAGTCGACGTCGACGTGGGTGGCGCCGACGCGCTGACCGCGGTCGAACCTGCCCGGGTCGGGCACCGCTGCCGAGACGACGAACACACCATCGTCCATCAGGTGCTCCGCGACGTTCTGGACGCAACGAACCTGATCGTCCTGCGTCAGCAGCGCCCAGATCGTGTTGAAGACGATGAAGACCAGCCGGTAGCGGCCGGCGACACCGACGTCTGAGAAATCGCCGATCGTGATGGGGATGTTGGCGCCACCCGGCTTGTCGCGCAGCCTCGCGACCATCGCCTCCGACGCGTCGATGCCGTGTACCTCCACGCCCGTGTGCGCGAGCGGGAGCGCCACGCGCCCCGTGCCGATCGCGAGCTCCAGCGCGGGTCCGGGCCCTGCGAGGTCCGCGAGGAACCGAACGGAGTCGTCTGTATCGGAGGGGATGGTAGCGAACGAGTCGTAGACGTCAGCCCAACGGTCGCCATAGGTGGATGGTCCGTATTCGCCCGCGGCCGGCAGCCAACCACCGCGGGCCCGCCCGGTCAAGCGATCGTTGCCTCGGCTGCCCCGGCCGCACGTGCTAGGGCGTCCGGATCCGGGATCACGTAGCGGCGGCCGTCGATCCGCACGAGGCCGCGCGCTACCAGGCCCCCCAGGCACTTGTTGACCGACTCGCGCGACGCCCCCACCATCCGGCCGATGTCCTCCTGCGTGAGTGGCAGCGCGAGGCGCACGCCGTTCGGATGCGGCACGCCGTGTGTGCGGGCGAGCTCGACCAGCCGCCGCGACACGCGGGTCGGCACGTCGTGGGCGAGCGCCTCCTCGAGCGCCGCCGACGTTCGGTGGAGCCGCGCCGCGAGGAGCCGCAGGAGCTCGGCCGCCGTCGCCGGGTTCTGGCGGATGACGGCGTCGATCGACCCGGCAGTCAGGGTCACCAGCTGGGCCTCGCCGACGGCTCGCGCCTCGACCGGCGACGGCCCACCGCCGAGGAGTGCCGCCTCGCCGAAGACTTCGCCGGGGCCGAGCAGCCCCACGACCACCTCGCGCCCGGACGGCAACACGGCAGACAGCCGCACGGCCCCGGCGAGAACGACGCACACGCTCGAGGCCGGGTCGCCCTGGCGCACGATCGCTTGACCGTGGGGGAAGCGGCGAGGCGACCCGTCAAACGTGTCCAAAGGACCCCCCACGGCCGGACCATAACGCCCGGGACCGACATCCCGGGTCGCGCGGGGGAGGAAGGGGTGCGCGGCCGCCCCGACCCGGAGGCGGGTGAATGGTGGCGTCCGAGCCGGATCCCTGGGCGCCCGAGCCGGATCCCTGGGCGCCCGGGAGGGCGAAGGTCCCGGATCCTTCGGGTACGGGTTCACTCCGTGCGCGACATCCCAGGGTGTTCTCTACTTCGTACAAGTCCGTGGCGGCAGCCGGGCCTTCCGGACCCCGCCCTATGGAGATCTTGTGGGTGATGATTTGGCCCCTCCTGAGTGATAATCAGGAGTCCGGTCCGAAGAGGAGCGCCGTGCCCAACGTCGATGTCCGCCTAGAGCGGATCACGAAGGATTTCGGGGAGACCGTAGCGGTAGACGACATCTCGATCGACATCACAGAGGGTGAGTTCTTCTCGCTCCTTGGTCCCTCGGGCTGCGGCAAGACGACCACGCTTCGGATGATCGGGGGCTTCGAGGAGCCGACCAGGGGAACCGTCTTCCTGGGCGGCAAGGACGTGACCGACCTCCCCCCCTACAAGCGTGACGTGAACACCGTCTTCCAGTCCTACGCCCTGTTCCCGCACCTTAACGTCTTCGATAACGTCGCCTTCGGGCTGAGGCGGCGGAAGGTCGACAAGCCCGAGGTCACCCGCCGCGTGAACGAGGCCCTGGCCCTGGTCGAGATGGCAGGCTTCGAGAAGCGCCGCCCCGGCCAGATGTCGGGCGGCCAGCAGCAGCGCATCGCCCTAGCCCGGGCCCTGGTGAACTCCCCCAAGGTGCTCCTCCTAGATGAGCCGCTGGGCGCCCTTGACCTCAAGTTACGTAAGCAGATGCAGCTCGAGCTGAAAAGGATCCAGGAGGAGGTCGGGATCACCTTCATCTACGTGACGCACGACCAGGAGGAGGCCATGACGATGTCCAACCGCCTGGCCGTCATGCGCCACGGGCGCTTCGAGCAGATCGGCCCCCCCGAGGAGGTCTACGAGAACCCCCTGACCGAGTTCGTGGCTGGGTTCCTGGGCGCCTCCAACATGATCGACGGAGTGCTCGCCGAGCAAGCAGACGGGATCTCCACCGTCACCCTTTCCTCCGGAGGGGCCATGCTCGTCCCCTCCGAGAGGGCGCCTTTCCGCACCGGCTCCAAGGTCCGGGTGGGGGTCCGTCCCGAGAAGGTCGCGATCTCACCCGATGAGGGCACCCTCCCGCCTGAGGGCTGGAACTCGGTCACCGGGCTGCTACGCGTCTCGACCTACATAGGGGTGAGCCATCAGTACCGGGTCGAGGGCCCGGCGGGGGTGACGATGACCGTCTGGGAGCAGAACATCGGCTCGGCAAGAGTGCCTCAGCCCGGCGAGCGGGTCCGGCTTTCCTGGCAGATGGAGCACACGTTCGCGGTCGAGCCGTCGGTGGTGCCGACGGACGAGGAAGAGGAGATGCAGCCATGAGCGAGTATCACGAGCAGCCGGATCCGGACGCGATCCAAGCCATGATGAGACATCGGCTGACGAGACGCGGTTTCCTGCGCACCGCCGGGATGGGTGTCGCCGGCGGGGTCGCCATCCCCTCGCTCCTCGCGGCCTGCGGCGGTGGCGGCACCTCCGGCAAGAAGATCTGGGACGCCAAGGAGGTCTTCAGCGGCCAGCCCGGCGACATGATCAACTTCGCCAACTGGCCTCTCTACATCGACAAGGCGAAGGACTCCGACGGCAACGTCTACTACCCGTCCCTAGCTAAGTTCACCAAGGAGACGGACATCCAGGTCACCTACAAGGAGGCCATCCAGGACAACCCCGTCTTCTTCGGCAAGATCCAGCCCCAGCTGTCGGCCGGTCAGCCCACCGGGTGGGACATCATCGTCATGAGCAACGGGTGGGAGTCCTACGTGATGATGCAGCGAGGCTGGGTGTATCCGCTCGATACTAGCAAGCGGCCGACCTTCGACAAGTACGCCGTCGGCTGGGCGAAGGATCCGAACTACGACCCGGGCGCGGCGTACTCAATGGTGTACCAGTGGGGGCTGACCTCGATCGCCGTGAACCACGACCTCGTCACCGCCCCGATAACCAAGCTCGACGACCTGATGGACACGAAGAAGCTGCCGCCGGCCAGCGTCGGGATGCTGGTGGACGACATGAAGGACTTCGTGATGAAGAACCTCGGCATCGACCCGGTCACGTCGGGCCCTCCCGAGTGGAAGGAAGCGGCGGCGTGGCTGCTGAAGCAGCGTGATACGGGTGTCGTCCGCGGGTACTACGCCCAGGGGTACACGGACGAGTTGACCGCGGGGAACGTCGCGGCGAGCATGGCCTGGTCGGGCGACGTCGTCTACTACGACGTCTGGGGCGGCTACTCCAACCTCGAGTTCCTCGTGCCCGAGGGCGGCTGCTGCGCGTGGGCGGACAACATGATGATCCCCGCCTACGCGGCGAATCCGGTCGGGGCGCTCGAGCTGATGGACTGGTACTACCGGCCCGACATCGCGACCGGTCTGCAGATCTGGGTCATGTACATGTCGCCCTGCACCGCGACCAAGCAAGGGTTCCTCGACGAAGCTCAGGCTGCCGAGGAGAAGGGCTGGAAGGGCTACGCGAGCAAGCTCTACACCAGCGCTAAAAGCGAGTTCATCTTCCCCAGCGACGAGTTCATGAGCCAGGAAGTCAGCTGGATGCGGCAGCTGAAGACGCAGGAAGAGAAGGACGAGTGGGACGCCATCTTCGGGCCGATCTCCGAGGGCTGAGCTAGAGGATCGTAGGTGGCGATCACCTCCGTCCGCGAGCCTTCCGTAGGCGGACCGCCGCCGCCGGTGCGCCGCTCGGCGTGGGGCATCACCGCGCGGCGGCGCCTCGCGGGCTATGGTTTGGCCGCGCCCGGCACTGCGTGGTTGCTGCTCTTCTTCCTCATACCCGCCGTCATGATGGTCTACACGTCGCTAGAGAGCGGCGGCGTCATGACGGGCTACCGGTTCAACTGGGCGTGGGGGACGTACCCGGAGGCCCTTGCCGGCAGGGCGGTCTTCTTCGGCAGGTCGCTCGAGTACGCTCTACTTACGGCGCTCGGCACCATGGTGCTCGCGTTCCCGGCCGTCTACTGGATCGCCTTCTACGGGGGACGCCGGAAGTCCACGCTGCTGTTCATGATCCTGCTGCCGTACTTCGTGTCGTTCATGATCCGCACGGTCATGTGGAAGTTCATCCTGGGGGACAACGGCCCGCTCCTCGCCACACTGAAGGGCTGGCACGTGCTCTCCGCCGACTTCCGGGTGCTGGCGACGCCCTTCGCGGTCGTCATGGGCCTCATCTACAACTACCTGCCCTTCTCGGCCCTCCCCCTGTACGTCGCGCTCGAGCGCATCGACCCGGCCCTGATCGAGGCCGCGAAGGACCTGTTCGCCAACCGGACCCAGGCGTTCCTGAGGGTCGTGCTGCCGTTGTCGCTCCCGGGCGTGTTCGCGGCGACGTTGCTCACGTTCGTGCCGGCCACCGGCGACTACGTGGAGGCGGAGATCCTGGGCAGCCCCAGCACCCGGATGATCGGCAACATCATCCAGAACGACTTCCTGGTCAACGCCGATTACCCGAAGGCGGCCGCCCTGTCGCTCGTGTTGATGCTCGGCATGGTGATCCTCACGAGCATCTACGCGAGGTTCCTCGGGACCGAGGACGAGATCGTTGCGGCGGCGGTGACCGCATGAGGGGCGTGACATCCGGGTCGAGGCCGGGCGGACACCGGAAGCGCTGGACCAGGTTCATCCTGCCCGGCTACACGTACCTGCTGATGCTCTATCTGGTCACGCCGATCCTCATGATGATCCTGTACGGGTTCAACAACATCCCCGGCGATCGGCAGTCGGCGAGGTTCTACGGGTTCACGCTGGACTGGTACCGGAGGCTGCTCGAGAACCCGGAACTCACCGCAGCGGTCAAGCTCTCCGTGATAGTCGCGGTGACGGCCGCCACGATCGCTACGCCGCTCGGCACGCTCCTCGGCTTGGCGCTCGGACGCTACGGGTTCAGGGGCCGAGGCGCGATCAGCTTCGTGATCTTCATGGCGATCGCCGTCCCGGAGATCGTGCTCGGGTCCTCGCTCCTCTCCATGTTCGTTCAGGTACGGGCTCCGTTGGGATACATCACGATCCTCCTCGCTCACGTCGGATTCGATACGCCGTTCGTGGCGGTGACCGTGCGGGCGCGGGTGTCCGGTATGGACCGGTCCATGGAGGAGGCGGCGAAGGACCTCTTCGCCACTCCCCTGGTGGCGTTCTTCCGCGTGACCCTGCCGGTCATCGCGCCTGGCATCATGGCCGGCTTCTTGCTCGCGTTCGTGCTCTCGCTGGACGATTTCGTGATCACGCAGTTCGTTTCCGGGCAGACGACCACGTTCCCCCTCTGGGTCTACGGAGCGAGCCGCATCGGGATCCCGCCGTCGGTGAACGTGTTCGGCACGATCCTGTTCCTGGCTGGCGTCTCGATCGCGGGGTTCGGCCTGTTGCGCAGCTTCTGGGGCAAGGAGAAGGTGGCCTGACGGTTGGGCTCTGCGGGTACGATCGTGGCGCTCTCGGAGCACTCCTCCTGCACCCCTGGCGGTCCTCGGGTAGGCTGCCGGTCTGAGCCACCGACCAACCGGTGTTCGAAGGAGGTCTGACGTGGGCAAGCGGGAACAGGAGGCGTTGGCCCGAGTTCCATTGTTCTCCCACCTGTCGAAGCGCTCCCTTCGGAGGATCGCGGATCTGACCGAAGAGGCGCGCTTCATGGAGAGCGCCTCGATCGTGAAGGAGGGCGATCCGGGCGACGCCTTCTACGCGATCCTCGAAGGGCAGGCCAAGGCCGTGAACAGGCAGGGTAGGACGGTCAACCGTCTCTTGCCGGGCGACTTCTTCGGCGAGATCGCCCTGCTCGACGGCGGCCCGAGGACCGCGACCGTCGTGGCGGAGGCCCCGCTGGTCGTCCTGGAGCTTCGCCGGAAGGGTTTCCTGCGGCTACTCGAGGACGACCCGAGCATCACGGCGAAGCTGTTGGAGCACGCTGCCGCGATGCTCCGGCGTCTCGAGCGCCCGCTCTCCGCGTAACCGGTCCTAGATCGTCGCGCCGCGTCCCTCGAGGAACGCCCTCCCGGCATCGCAGAAGGGCCGGAAGTCGCACCACTCGCAGTGCTTGCCCGGCCTCGGCTCGAAGCAGCCCGCCGCGACGTCGCGGAGCCACCCGCGCACGCGCGTGCGGATCTCGTCGGGCTCCCCAGCAGGGCGCGAGACTTCCTCGCCGCTCGCGAGGTACAGGTAGATGAGCGTGAGGTCTTCTGCACGCTTGCCCCACACGTCGATGCACGCGAGCGCGTACAGGTCGAGCTGGAGACCGGCGAACGGGTCGTCCTCCGCCGGCCTCTTGCCGGTCTTGTAGTCGACGACCTCCCACGGCCCGTCGACGGTGCCGTAGATCGCGTCGATCCGCCCACCGACCCGGAACCCCTGGAGCGAGAGCAAGAAGGGGCGTTCGGCGTGCAGCGGCGCGAGCTCGGCGAACCGGCTCTCGAGGAACCGGCGCCGGAGCTCGCTCGTCCGGCCCGGCTGGCCGGCGAGCTCCTCGTCGGTGAGATCCGGGACGTCCTCGATCTGGAGGAGTGTGGTCTGCGCCTGGCCCTGCCGCTCGATCCAGCGGTGGATCTCGGTGCCGATCCGGGCGGCGGGCCCGCTGAAGCGGGGGAGCGGGCGAACGACGCTCCAGTAGAAGCGCTTCGGGCACCGCGCGTAGTCGATCACACTGCTGACCGAGACGGCCGGCGGCAGCCACAGTCGGTCGGCGCTCTCGGACTCCCGTTCGATGAGGTGAGCCGCGTCGGCGCGCAGACCGGCAGCGATCTTCTCGTATCCCGCGCGTTGCGGCTCGTCGAGTGATCCCACGAGCGCCCGCCCGACGCCGCCTTCCTCGGCGGCCTCGATCGCGGCCCGGCGCCACCCCTTCAGGAACAACGCATCCGTCTCGGGGCGGAACGCGAGCCCCGGCCACGGCCGGACGAACTTCTGTCGGTAGCCCTCGAGCGGGTTCACCTCGTCGTCCGTGTCCTCGATGTGCGTGTCGGCCTGGCCCGGACCCTGCGCCCACGCCATCAGCTCGACCAGGAACTTGCCGATCTTCTTCGCCTTCTTGAGGTTGTCGCCGTACCAGAGGGCCGAGGAGGCGAACAACCACTGCTTCGCGCGCGTGAGCGCCACGTAGGCCGCGCGGCGCTCCTCGAATTCCTCCTGGTTGCGGAGGTCGTCGACGAAGCGGCTCATGGTGCCGTCGAACGCCGGCACTAGGTCGCGATCTCGGCGGAGCTCGATGTCGAGCGAGCTGCCCTTGCGAGCTGGATTCTGCTGCACCCGCGTGTCGGGGAACAGCTGCTTCGCGAGCCCGGGCACGAACACCACCTCGAACTCGAGGCCCTTGGCTGCGTGAACGGTCATGACCTTCACCGAATCGTCCTCGCTCGGCTGCACGGGGTTCCATTCCCGGTCGTCGTCGATTGAGTCGACGTAGTCGAGGAAGGCACGGAGCGTGAGCTCGCCTTCGAGCGGCTGGAAGGTGTGGACCTGGTCGAGGAAGGCGGCGAGGTTACGGCGCTTGGCCATCGCCATGGCGACGTCGACCTCGGCCTGGAGCTCGCTGAGGAGACCCGTGCTGCGGATGACCTCCGCGAGGAACTCGCTGACCGGCCGCCGCGCCGCTGCACGGAGCTGGGCCAGCTCCGCCGCGAACTCCCCCAGCCGCTTGCATCCCTCGTCCGAGAGTCCTTCCACCTCGTCGAGGTGCTCGAGGGCTTCGGCGAGGAGGAAGGGCTGATCCTCGAGGAGGTCCTCGTCCTCGGTGAGGCGTTCGGCCGGGAGGCTCTTGCGGAGGGCGTGCCCGCTTTCTCGCGCCCAGTCGGCGACGCGGGCGAGGTCCCGGGATCCCACGCGGTAGCGGGGGCCAGTCAGGATCCTGGCGAGCGCCACGCTCGCGTCGGGATCGGCCGCTGCGCGCGCGTACGCGAGGACCTCGACGACCTCGGGGAGGTTGATGAGCCCGGCCAGGCTGACGAACTCGGCCGGGACATGCCGGTCGGCGAACGCGAGCTGGAGCGGCTCGAACAACCGGTGGGTGCGGCAGAGGATCGCGATCTCCTTCCAGGGCAGACCCTCCGCGTGCAGCTGGAGGATGCGGTCAGCGATCGCTTCCGCCTCGGACACCTCGTGCTCGAACTGCGACACGGCGACGTGCCCCGGGCCGTTCAGCGGCCACGGACGGAGCTCCTTCTCCGGATCAGGCCGTTGATCTGCTGGGAGTGGCCCGATGATCTGATCGGCGGCCTGGAGGATCCTCGCTCCGGATCGGAAGTTCGTGTACAGAGGAAGCCTGCGTGCGGGTGTGCCGTCGGCCTTCGGGAACCGTGTCGGGAACTGCAGCAGGTTGTGGAGGCTTGCGCCGCGCCACGCGTAGATGTTCTGGTCGGGGTCGCCCACAGCCGTGACGGGGTGCCCGGCCCCGAACACCCTCTCCATGAGGATCGCCTGCGCGTAGTTCGTGTCCTGGTACTCGTCGAGGAGCACCGCCTGGAAGCGCGAACGGTACTCGGCCACGACGTCGGGGTTCTCGACGACGATCTTCGCCGCCAGGCGGATCTGGTCGCCGAAGTCGATCACGCCGAGCTCGGCCTTGATGTCGCGGTAGGCCCGAGCCGCGCTTGCGAGGTCGAGGCGCTCGAGCGCCGCGCGATAGGGCTCGCCCGACCGGGCGGCCTTCAGCTTGTCGAGCTTGGACTCGACGTGGGCTATGACGTCCTCGGGCTCGACGAGATGGTTCTGGAGCTGCTCGTCCAGGGTGAGGATGTTCGCGACGATCGTCGGCTGCCACCGCGTGCCGAGATCGGCGAAGGTCATGCGGTCGAGGACACGGGCGGCCAGCTCGGTTCGCTGGGCGGGGCTCACGATCCGCTGGCCGGGCTCGATACCGATGCGCATGCCGTGGCGCTCCAGTACCTCGGATGCGAACCCGTGGTAGTTGAGGATCTCCGGCTCCTCGCCCGGAGCGAGGTCGATGGTCGCGAGGGCTCGACGGATGCGGAGCGCGAGGTTCTCGGTGGCCTTGTTCGTGAACGTGAGGCAGAGCACGTTCCCGGGCAACACGCCGTCATGATCGGCGGGGATCATGCGTTTGGCGACCATCGCGAGGTAGATGACGCGCGCCGCCATCACTGCGGTCTTGCCGGAGCCCGCTCCGGCTACGAGCACGTATGGCTCGAGTGGCATCGAGATGGCCGTCCACTGCTCTGGGGTGGGGTCGGCTCCGAGGAAGTCGACGATGGGCTTCGGGTACTCGCTCACGGCGCCTCCTGCGGCCCGGGGCGTGGCGGAACGGGGATAGGGAAGACCTCGCCGCCCTGCGGGTAGCGCGAGCACAGCGTCTGGAACCGGCAGAAGAAGCAGTCCGCCTTCGTGCTCGCGGTGTACCTGCCCTCCTCGTCCAAACGGCGGACGGTCTCGACGAGGCCAGACAGGCGCTCGCGCATCCGTGTCTTGTAGTCCTCCTCGGTTCCCTCGGAGATGGGCCAGGGGAGCGTCACGAGCTGCTCCTTGCCCTTCTTGCCGGCGAGGTAGGCGAGCTCCACCCCCTCGATCGGGCGGAAGCCGGCGAGCTCGTCGCACTCGCCCACAGCGAGGTAGTAGATGCCGAGCTGGAGGCTGTCCTGGGCCTTGGGCGCGTTGTCGGCCTTGCCCGTCTTGTAGTCGGTGATCCACCGCCCGCCCTCGGGGACGGTGCCGATGCGGTCGATGACGCCGCTGATCGTGGCGGCGCCGTAGTTGAACCGGAACCACTGCTCGGTGGCGTCCGCCGGATGGGATCGGTACCGCTCGAACCAGTTGGGGATCAGCACACGGACGGCGTGGTCGAGCTCCATATCGGAGATGGCCCGCGAGGGGAAGCGCCCGGGCTGCCAGCGCTGTCGTAGCGTCGAGACGAACGCCTCGGGTGTCCGGTCGATCCTGCCGTTGTCGCAGTCCTCGATGATCGCGTGAACGAGCTTGCCGATCCATGCCTGATACCCACCACCGGGGTCGAGGCCGAGCTCGCCCGCGAGCGCGTACTGGAGCTCGCAGTTCTCGAGGCTGTCCAGGCGCGAGAACGAGAGATGGAATGTCTCCTTCGCGGGCCTGTCCGTCTCGGTCCAGTCGCGCTGGAACCACCACCGGCGCGGGTCGACGCCGAGCGCGAGCAGGCCGTCGAGCGCGGCGAGGCGCGTCGGTGTGGGTGAGGCCGGATCGGCCAGCGTGCGCCGCCACATGGCGGCGGCCTCGTCCACCGAGACAGGGCTCGGGAAGGGCGCCGTCGGGGCCGGTTGGGGCGCCACCCCGAGACACTCGACGAACCGCGATGGGATCGTCTCGAAGGACGGCTCGCCGTCGGCTTCGCTCGCGGTGAGCACGACCCGCCGCCTCGCGCGCGCGAGCACCATGTCGAACAGCCGCTGCTCGTCTGCGAGCCGGTCCCGCATGGTCTCGGAGCGCGATCGCGCGCCCTCGAGGGCGGTGAGGTCGAACATCGGCTCGGGTCGCGACAGGCTCGGGAAGTTGCCCTCGACCGCACCGACCACGACGACGGTGTCGAACTCGAGGCCGATCGTCGCGTGGGCGGTGAGGACCTGCACGACGTCGCGGCCACGGTCGCTGCGGCCCGCGAGCTCGGGGCCTCCCTCAGCGATCTCGACGGCGCCCAGGTAGGACTCGATCGAGGGGTCCGCCGATTCGCCGGCGTCCTCGACGGCACGAGCGAACGCGACCACAGCCTCGAGATCCGTGCGAGCCTCGTGCGAGACGTCGGCCGCGGCGACGAGCCGCCGCGAGTAGGGCAGCTCGCGCCAGAGCACGCCGAACGCATCGAGCACCGAGGCCCGTCGGGCCTGCGCGCGGACGAGCGCATCCCGAAGCTCATCGAGCGAGTGCCGCTCCTCATGGGAGAGAGCGCCGTCCATCTCGAGCGCCGCCGCGGCGGGGCGGGCCGCGGCCCGCGCCTCGCGTAGCAGCGCGCGCGCAGAAGCTGGGGAGAGGCCACCCAGCTCGGACGTGAGCATCGGTTCGATCAGCTCGTCGCGCTTGTCGTCGTTCGCGATGAGCCATCGGAGCGCTAGCACGTAGGGGAACGTGGCCGGCGCGGCGATCGGGGACAGGCCGCTCTCGGCGGTTGTCCGCGGGATGCGGGCGTCGTCGAGCGCACGCAGCAGCCCGGCGAGGTGGGCGCTCTGGCGGCGGGCGACGACGGCGAGGTCGCTCCACGGCACACCCTCCTCAACGTGGATGCGGCGGAGCTCGCGCGCGACCGCGGCTTGCTCCTCGGAGGTGTGCGGCGCGCGCCAGGCCTCCACCGCGACGTCCGTGCCGCGGTGGAGCGTGACGAGCTCCACGTGGTCGGCGGCCATGTGCTCGACGAACCGGCGCAGCGGACGGTCGGTCGTGCCCTGGAACGAGAAGACGTGCGCGGCGAGGTTCCCGGCGACCACCAGGCTCCGAGGCCTCAGGTCGGCGAAGAGTCGTTCGGCGCCGAAGGTCGTGTCCTGGTAGTCGTCGACGAGTACGTGGTCGAACACCGCGTCGCCTGAGGCCGCCGCCACAGCGGCCTGCCCGACCAGGCCGGGGAAGTCCACGGCGTTCTGCGCGTCGAGGACCTCGAGGTACCGGCGGTAGAAGCCGGCCAGCTCGTGCCAGCCGGCGAGTCCGCGCTCCTCGGCCTTCCGCTCGATCTCATCGGGTGGGAGGAGGGCCTCCCCGGCGCGCAGGACGAACTGCCGGACCTGGTCGGCGAACCCGTGGATCCGCAGGAGGTCGCGGTACGCGTGCCACTCCTCCGGCATCTCCTGCAGCTCGCCGAGGAGCATGTCGCGCACCCTGACGAACTGGTCGGCGGCGTCGAGCAGCGTCGGGGGCTCCGCGTATCCGAGTGCCCGGTACCGCAGGTTCACGATGTGGAACGCCAGGCCCTGGACCGTCGTGACCCGAAGGCTCGGGAGCGAGGCGCCGCCCAGCCGTTCGAAGAGGAACGAGGTCGCCTCCTCGCGGGCACGGCGCGACGCGACGACCAACGCCACGCGTTCCGGGTCGGCGCCGTCCTCGATCAGCCGTGCGAAGCGCTCCCGCAGGACGGCCGTCTTCCCGGTACCGGCACCGCCGGTGACGAGGAGCGAGCCGCGGTCATGATCGAGCACCCGCTGCTGCTCGGGGTCCGGCATGAAAGGTTCGAGGGCCACGACCGCATGCTAACGCCGGCCTCCGACAGCCCGGGCAGGATCAGCGCGCGGTCGCCCAGCGGAGCACGCCGTCGCCGGTGATGGCGCCGACGAGCCCACCGTCGCGGAGCACGAGCGCCGCACCGTCCGTGCCCAGACGCGAGGCCACCGCTTCGAGGCGCTCATCGGGGTGGGCGACGAGGACGTTCGCGAGCGGGATCAGAGCGTCGCGTACCGGCCGGAGCGGATCTTTCATCCCGAGCTCGCGCGCCGAGTTGAACGAGACCATGCCGATCACCTTCCCGGCCTCGACCACGGGGAACGCCTCCTCCTCGTGCCCGCGGAGGTACCGGTCGAGCGCCTCGGAGAGCGTCATGTCAGCGGGGACGGTCGGCGGCGGAGGATCCATCGCGTGAGCGACCGTGCCGCGGGCGAGCCGGGCGCGGAGGCCGATCGGCCGCTCCGACGCCCGCGCTCCCTGGAAGATGACCAGCCCGATGAGCGCGAACCAAAGGCCTGAGAAGACGTCGTTGCTGCCCATCGCCCGGAGAAGCGCCGCGGCTATGAGCAGCGCGCCGACGCCCATCCCGGCCCAGGCCGCGACTCGCGTGCCTCGCTCGGGACTCCGCGTGATGCGCCACACGGCTGCCTGCAGCATCCGACCGCCGTCGAGCGGCAGGCCCGGCAGGGCGTTGAGTCCGGCCATGAGCAGGTTGATCAAGCCCACGTAGCCGAACGCCGCTGCCCAGGCGACGTCGTTGCTCGGTAGCCGCGTCGACACGAACCAGAACAGCCCGCCGAGCGCGAGGCTCATCCCCGGCCCGACCGCCGAGATGACGAACGCCGGTCCGGGGCCCTTCTCGTCGGACCGCGCGCTCGTGAAGCCGCCGAAGAAGACGAGCGTGATGCCGAGCACCCGGATCCCGGCGAGGCGCGCTGCCACCGCGTGCGCCATCTCGTGGAGGAACACCGACCCGAAGAAGAGGGTCGCGGAGAAGGCCGCGTAGCCGAGCGCGGCCCCGTTCGACAGGTTGGTGTGGCTCGTGGGGAACCGGCTCCACGGCGGGTGTAGCTCGGGGGAGACGAACCACGTCCACAGGCTGTACGTGAAGAACACGGCGATCCAGACCCACGACGAGTCGATGCTGACGGGGATGCCGCCGACGCTCCCGATCCTCCACGCACGCCCGAACACGGCACGAGCGTACCGTTCGTCTCTTCGAATGACCGCCGGGAGCTTGCGGAGCGCCTGAACGAACACCATGCTCGGAGCGTTCATGGACCGGATGAACGAACCCGGGAGCGCCGTGTCGGAGCCGGTGACGGCGCCGACCACGGAGCCCGCGCCGACTGCGGAGCCGCCGGTGACCTTCGAGGCGTTCTTCCAGGCCGAGCACGCGCGGCTGCTCCGGGCGCTGTTCCTCGTGACGGGCAACGAGCAGGAAGCCGAGGAGCTCATGCAGGACGCCTTCCTCGCGGTGTGGGAGCGCTGGGACCGGGTGCGCGAGATGGAGCGCCCGACCGGTTACCTCTACCGCACGGCGATGAACGCGTTCCGGAGCCGCGTCCGCCGAGCCGCGCGTGCGGCGAAGCGGCTCGTTGGGTGCGCGGAGGAGGACGAGTTCGCACGCGCCGACCAGCGCGACGCGGTTGCTCGCGGCCTTGGGACGTTGACGCCGCGACAGCGCGCGGCGCTCGTGTTGACAGAGCTGCTCGGCTACGGGTCGGAGGAAGCGGGCGAGATCCTCGGAGTGAAGGCGGTCACCGTCCGAGTTCTTGCGTCGCAAGGACGAACGGCGATGAAGGAGAAGCTGGAGCGGAGCGATGGGTGAGTATCGGTCCATGCTGGAGCGGGTGGGCGGGCGTGCCAAGCCGGCCGATGATGCGTTCGACCGTCTGGAGCGACTGCGTCAGCGCAGACAGCGGAACAGGCGCATCGCGACCGCGGTGTTCGCGTTCGTGATCGCGATCAGCGGCAGCTTCGCCGCGTTCGAGGCGTTCCGCGGCTCGAACGGTAGCGCAGCGATCCGCGGGACCGGGCCGTTCTACGCTCTGTGGCCGGAGCTGACGCTCGCCGACGCACAGCAGTCCCAGGCGGCCGTCGACGGGGGCGCGGGCGCATGGAGGCTGGACGCTCGGACCACCACCGGGCGGTTCGTCGCCTTGACACTCGGATGGTCGGACTTCGCAGTGACCATGCCCGACGGGACGAACCTCGATGGCCCCGGGCCGGTGACGCTCGACGTCTCGACGCTGGCCCCGCCGTGTCCGTCGCCTTTGCCGGGCACCGAGGGTCCGATGAACTGCGGTCCTCAGTGGGAGACCGTTACCCTCGAGCGGCTCGTGCGGCAGGACGCGACCGGCATCTGGAGCGTGACCGACGTCGAGGGAGCCTTCCCGTCGTCGGACAATGTCCTCAGCTTCCCTTTCGCGCCCGGCGACACGGTGGTGTCGGGGCAGGAGGTCTCGATCCCGTTCGTCGTACCCGACGGTCTGACGGCCGTCGCCGGGTACACCTACATCGGGAAGTGCGGCTCATCCACCGCTTTCGAGAACGTGAAGCAGGACAACAGCGAGATCCTATTCCGGGTCGCCGGATCGACCTTCAAGGAGTCGTGCACCTCGAACGGATCGGGCGGGAGTTCCTCGAGCGGCCCGGGCCGCGCCGACCTGAACGTTGCGATCGACGGGTACGTGTTCGTCCTGGCATCGCACGACTTGGATCTGGCGAGCGGCTGGGATCCCTTCACGGGCGGCGAGCCGTTGCCGCGGGACACCTCGGTGGTGGCCCTCGCTGCGGTGCCGGTGCACTTCGTACCGGTGCCCTCGCCGACGCCGGCTGCGGCGGCCGCACCCGACGTCGCCGAGGTCGCGTGCGACGGGACGACGACGCAGGTGCTCACGCCCGAGGTCGCGGCGCAGCCCGACGGCGTCCACATCCGTGTGACGAACACCTCCTCGCAGGACCTCTCGCTGGAGTTCCGTGACTTCGGCGGCGACAACGCCCCGGTGGGGAAGAACGAAGTCGTGTGGCCGTTCCCACCGGGGACGGTCGAGCTGCGGTGCATGGACCCGTACCTCGACAACGGGACGCCGGACGGCTACGTGACGCTGGAGGTCGTCGACCAGAACGGTATCTACCATCCGCTTGCTCTCGAGTGCGCCGATGGTGCGGTCGGCGGGTCCCCCAGCTACGCCGAGGGCGCCCGCGGCTGGGAGGGAGATCCGGTCGACATCGTGCGGGAACACGGGATCGGCCTGCTCCCGAGCGACGACGTTTCGTACGCCGGCTACCCGAAGCAGCAGCAACCGCAGGTCCGCGTGGTGCGAGAAGGAGCGGTCGTCGGGGTGTTCGAGTTCTTCGACGACGGCCACGGGGGGTGGCTAATGGGCTCGTACCAGGCCTGCGGCGACGCTGGGGTCGGGTTAGCCGCGCGTCGCTGACTTTCCGCGTCTCCCGGGGCGCTCCGGCTCCTCTCAGGTGCGATCATCCGAAACGCGCGCCGCTGCTAACCTGGATTCAGGCTGGCCCAGGTTACCCTCCCTTCCACGCGGGCTTGCCCGCGAGCCTGGGCCGGCCCTCTACTCCTCGAGCAGGCCCCCGAGCTGCCGGGCGTTGTTCACCGCGTAGTCGCGATAGCAGTTATTCATGAGCACATGGGTCTCGCGCGTGCTCTGCGCGACCTCGCGGATCCGCGGGACCCACTCGATCAGCTCCTCCTGCTTGTACTCGTAGCGGAACCGCTCCGAGGCCGTCTCCGACTTCGCGTTCCACGCGCGCGTGTTGCGGCCGTGGAACCGCACCATCGAGAGGTCCTTCGCCGTGGCCGCAGCGATCGGAGGCACGCTCGACTCGAACCCCTGCGGCATGTCGACGCAGACGAACGGCAGGTCGCGCTCCTCGAGGAAGCTCAGCGTCTCCTCGCGGTTCCGTTCGGAGAGCCACGACTCGTGACGGAACTCGATCGCGATGCGGAAGTCCTTCAAGCGGTCCGCGCACTCGAGGATGTAGCCCCTCGAGCGGCGCCCGATCACGAACCACTGCGGGAACTGGAACAGCACCGCGCCGAGCTTGCCGGCCGAGTGCAGCGGCATCAGCGCGTCGTGGAACCGCTGCCAAACCTCCTCGACGACGTGGTCGGGGAGCTGCTCGCGGTAGAGGTTCCGCCTCGCGCGCAACTCCTGCGGGAGCTCGTCGCGCAGGTCGCTGTAGAGCGAGTCGAGCTTCGTCGGGTGGTTCGTGAGGAGCGAGTACGCCTTGATGTTGAACGTGAAGTCGGGCGGCGTGCGTTCGATCCATAACACCGCGTTCCGCTCCGACGGCGGGAAGTAGTAGGTCGAATCGACCTCGACCAGCGGGAACTGCGTCGCGTAGTGCTTCAGCCTGGCCTCGGCCGTTCGCGCCTGTGGAGGGTAGAAGTGACCCTCCTTCACGAGCGTCGGGTCGGTCCAGCTCGAGGTCCCGATCAAGATGCGCCCCACGGCGGCCAGCTTAGCTGGCGGCGCTCGGCGGGCTAGTCGTCGGTCTCGTTGGGGCCCTCGGAATCGCTCTCGCTCCAGCCGGGAGAAGGGGTGGGGGTGGATCCGGCGCATCGCCCGTGGCCCCCCTGCTTGCCGTCGTCGTCTTCGCCGGGCTCGGGCGACTCCGACACCTCGCAAGTCGGGGCAGGCGTCGCAGCTTGGATGTTCGAATCCGCCGGTTGGCTGATGTCCTTCCCGGCGATCGCGAACGCCCCGAATGAGAGCCCGACCGCCACGAGGATCCCCGCGGTGCCGTAGCCGATGACCGTCAGCCAGCGCTTCATGACGACTCCACGGTAGTCCCGTCCTGCCTAAGAGGAGGTAAAGGCGCCGGGTCTTCCGCCCTACCGGCAGGGCGGAGGTGAACCTCCACGCGCGTGCCGCCCTCGGCGGGGGCGCTCACGGTCACGCTGCCGCCCCACTTCTCCGCGAGCTCTCGAACGATCGCGAGGCCGAGGCCCGATCCGCCCGCCGGTGCTCGCTTGCCGCGGTAGAAGCGCTCGGTCACCCGTTGCCGGTCGTCGGGCACGATCCCCGGGCCCCGGTCCTCCACGGCGAGGAAGACGAGGCGGCCCACCAGGCCGGTCTCGATCACGATCGGCCCCGGCGCGTAGGCGATCGCGTTGTCGATCAGGTTGTCCAGGATCTGGTCGATGTCGGCGCGATCGCCGATCGCGCCGACACCCTCGCTCTTCGCGAAGAGCCGAGCGCCGAGACGGCTGGCCCGCTCCTCCCACCGCCCCAGCGCTGCGACCGCGCTCTCGCGGAGGTCGATCTCTGCGCCCCCGCCCTGCTCGATCCGTCGGGCCATGACCAGCAGACGCTCCACGATCTCCGCGAGGCGGTCGACCTCCTTGTCGGCTGCCTCCAGCTGGTGGCGCTGATCGTCGGACTCCGACGCGTCGATCGCCGACTCGATACGGAGCTTCATGCCGGTGAGCGGCGTGCGGAGCTGGTGCGAGGCGTTCGCGACGAACTCGCGCTGCGCCTTCACCGTGGACTGGAGGAGGGTGGCCATCTCGTCGAACGAGTCTGAGAGCTCGACGATCTCGCTCGCCCCGGCCTTCTCGCCCGTTCGCGCGGATAGGTCGCCGCCACCCAACCGCTTCGCTGCCGCTGCGAGACGCGTGAGCGGCCGCGAGAGCGATCCCGCGAGCGCGAACGCGATCACCAGCCCCGCGATCAGGGCCGCGAGTCCGATCGCGATGAGTCCGAGGATCACCCGCCGGACATGGTTCTGGACCTCGCCCATGCCCCAGGTCCGGCGCACGGCGCCGTAGAACGTGCCTCCATCGAGGATCGGCGCGGCCGCGACGAGGATCTCCTGCCGGAGCGTGTTGCTGTACCGGATCTCCGAAGTCGGTGCGTGGGTCGCTATGACGGTCTGCAGTTCGGGACGGCCCGTGTTCGTGTACTGCTGTCCGAGGTTCTGGGAGCCGAGCGAATCCGCGATGAGGGTGCCCTGCGGATCCACGACGATGACGCGGCCGTTCTCCTGGTGCGGGAAGTTGGCGTACACCCACTCCTGGAGGACGATCGGGCGGAGCGTTCGTTCGACGCCCGTCTGCGCCGCGATGATCAGGGCGTTCTGGAGCGCCTGCGACTTGACGTCCGAGACGGCCCGGCGCTGGAGGTTGATCGCGAGCGGGATCTCGAACGTGACGACGACGACCACGATGATGTACGTGAAGGCGGCGACCAGTCGGGTCCGAACCTTCACGGTCGCCTCCTAGGTCGCGAGGTCCTCGTTCGACGCGAAGCGGAAGCCGACGCCACGGATCGTCTTGATGTACCGGGGGTTCGAGGGGTCGTCCTCGATCTTCTTGCGGATCCAGGAGATGTGAACGTCGAGCGTCTTCGTCGGGCCGAACCAGTGCGGATCCCAGACCTCGTCCATGATGGCCTCGCGGCGGACGACCTGCCCCGCGTTCGCCATGAGGAGATGAAGCAGGTCGAACTCGCGCGCCGCCATCTCGATGAGCTCACTGCGCTTCGTGACGGTCCGCGACGCGGGATCCAGATGCAGCTCGCCGACGTCGATCGCGCCGTGTCGCTCGGATAGCTTGCCGCGGCGCATGATCGCGCGGATGCGCGCGGTCAGCTCGCGGGCGGAGAAAGGCTTGACGACGTAGTCGTCGGCGCCGAGTTCGAGACCGAGCACCCGATCGATCTCCTCCCCACGGGCGGTGAGCATGATGATCGGGACATCGGACTCCCTGCGGATATCGCGCGCTAGGTCCCGCCCGTCGCCGTCCGGGAGCATGAGGTCGAGCAGGATGATGTCCGGCGCCTGGCGCTGGTACGCGTCCCGGGCGGCTTCCAGCGTCGCGGCGATCTCCGGAGCGAAACCCTCGCGTTCGAGACTCTCGACAAGGGGCTCGGAGATGGTCTCCTCGTCCTCGACCACCAGGATCCGGGGTTTCACGCTGTGATGGTACCCCGAGCCTCACCACCGACCCGGGTCGGTGGGCGTGCCCGGTCATCGCGGCCGAGCCGGAATTGGCGCTCTTGACCGCGGTCGGCCCGTCGGCAAGACTCCCGCAAACACTGGGAGGGGGTTCCTCGTGTCAGTTGCCGCCACACGTGCACCGGTCACGCGTAGGCTTCCCCGTCGTTCTCGCACGCCCACTCAGGAGCCGCTCGCGCTCCGCATCCTCGAGTGGAGCGTGGTCGTACCGGTTGTGTTGTTGCTGACTGTGGGCGTGGGGATGGCCTGGCGGGACTTCCGGAGCGAGCTTCTCAGCCTTGCGGCCTGGATTCCCATCGTCTGTATGGCGGACCTCATGCCTGTGACGCTCTGGGGGTCTGTTGAGCTCACGATGTCGCTCCCCATCCTGCTGGCAGCGGCCTTCGTCTATCCAGCTCCGCTGGCAGGTCTGCTGGGATTCGCCGGGACTCTTGACCTCCGTGAGCTCCGTCGAGAGGTGGGTATCCCTCGAGGTCTCTTCAACCGAAGCCAGGTTGCCCTGAGCGTGTTCGTGGCGTCGCTTGTGTTCCACGGCCTGAGCGGCGGCGTGGGCGAGTGGCCGTTGGTTGTCGGGGCGGCCTTCCTTGCGCTGATCGCGGATATGGTGATCAACAACGGGCTAACCATTGTCGGCTTCCACCTGCTCGCTGGAGAGCCGCTTCCGCGGCTCGTTCGGAACGTCTACGGGCGAGGTCGTCCGTGGCCGTTCCTTCTTGGCTACGCGTGCTTTGGGTTGCTTGCAGTTCTGCTAGCGACTGTGTACTCGTCGGCTGCGGGTTGGGGGCTCCTGGCGTTCGCCATGCCCGTGTTCCTCGCACGTCAGATGTTCGAGCGCGACAGGCAGCTGCTCGAAGCGTCTGATGCTCTTGTAGCGAAGGACAGAATGCTTCTGACCGTATCCGAACGGATTGCTGACGAGCGCCGAGACGAGAGACTCAGCGTGGCGGCAGGCCTGCACGATGAGGTGCTGCCGCCTCTCTACAAGGTGCACCTTCTGGGTCAGGTACTCCGACAGGAGCTGGCAAGCGGCCGCCTCCTCGAACTCGAGGATGACTTGCCGGGACTTCTCGACGCCACGGGGCGAGCCAGCGAGGCCATTCGAGTCCTGATTGGCAATCTGCGGCGTTCCCCGCTTGGCTCATGTGGGGTTTCGGGGACGCTCCTGTTGCTGGCTCGACAATTGGAGGGCGAGTCTCGTACCAGATTCGAGCTCCAGATTGATGAGCTGGCCGCCGCTCCGCTCGTCCAACTTCTCGCCTACCAGGTAGCTCGCGAAGCGATGGTGAATGCCGTTCGACATGCAGGTGCGGAGACGGTTCGTGTGGCTCTGACGCAAGATGATGCGTTCGTGCGCCTCGTTGTTGCAGACGACGGGAACGGCTTCAACCCGAGCCGCGTGGATCATGGATCTCACTTCGGTCTTCAACTGATGAGAGAACGAGTTGAACTCGTTGGGGGAGTCTTCCAGCTGCTGACGGAACCCGGTCAAGGCACGCAAGTCATCGCGCGCCTGCCCGGCGAGATTCCTGCGTAGAGAAGCACTAGGCCCCGACCTGGGGTCGGGGCCTAGGTACGGTTTGGGGCTCTGTTCAGGGCGCTCACCACTTGATGTGCGCGCCACCGGCAAGAATGAGCGTGAAGAGCGAGCCAACCGCCACAGCCAGCCTCTTCGCGAGCCTCATGTTCCACCTCCTTCCGCGGCGAACTCGGACTCGCTCCGAGCCACCCTTCGATCTAGTAGCTACCACGATCACAGCCCTGCATCCCAAGCGGGGGATGCCACATGCAACTATCGGGGGACCCCCGGGTGGCCCACAAGACGGAAAGGGCGGCTACAGCTCATGCTGTAGTCACGCCGGTTGTGCATCTACCCGAGTGGGTAGGTGCAATCGTGGCGCCAAGCCGCCAGACTTGCCCTTGTTCCTGGTGTGGAGGTTGACTACGACCACAAAGAAGGAGTCCTCACGACGCCCGCAGACGGCAATGCCGGCGCGAGTCTTCGCGCTCCTGGTTGTTGTCCCGACGATCGGAACGTTGGTCTATCTCGTGGGTCGCAACCCGTCGATTCTGGAGCCCGAACTCCTGATTTGGGCGGCAATAGTCGCCTCGGTGGAGCTGATACCGGTTCCCCTCTGGCGGGGCACTCAGGTCAGTATGGGCTTCCCACTCCTTATGGCCGTGGCCTTCTATGACTACGCGCCCGTCGCTGCAGCGTTGACTGCACTCGTCGGGTCCTTTGATCCTCGTGAGTTTCGGCGGGAGTTCGGGCCACTGAGAGCGTTGTTCAACCGCTGCCAAGTCGCGTTGGCTGTCCTTGCCGCGAGCACAATCTTCCACGAGATTGCGTCTATTCGGCATTCATCCACGGTTGTCCTGTTCGCGGTTGCGTCGCTTGCTGCCATGGCCGACTACGTGGTTAGCACCGGCCTCGTGGCAGTTGTCTTGAGCCTGAACATCAAGGTCCCCCCGTGGCGCGTCATCAGGGAGCTCAAGATCGGCCGTCTGAGCGAGTTCCTCGTGAGCTACGTGGGGCTCGGCTTCCTGGGTCTCTTGCTCGCCAAGTTGTTCAGCCAGCCCGGGATTGAATTCTGGGCCGTTCCCGTCCTCGTGATCCCGCTGCTGTTGGCGCGCCAGATGTTCTTCCGTAGCAAGGCGCTCGAGGAAGCACACAAGGAGCTGCAGGATCGCGAGCAGGTTCTCCGGGCTCTCTCGAACAGGATGGCGGAGGAGCGACAGGACGAGCGCGCACAGATCGCCGCGTACCTGCACGACGACCTGGCCCAGCACCTGTTCCGCCTCTCCATCCAGGTGGACGTCGCCCGTCGGTACCTCTCCACGGGCAGGCTCGCCGATACTGAGCAAACCCTAGTGGAGATCAAGGAGACGAAGAACCGCACCTCCGACCGGATCCGCGCGCTCATCCGTGACCTGGACCGGTCGCCGCTCGGTCGCGCGGGGTTGGCGGAGGCCTTGCATGGGTTCATCGTTGAGACGGCGCGGGACTCCGACGTGCGCTTCCATACGGACATAGACGAGGTGCCGTTGCCTCCGCCGATCGCCCTGCTCGTCTACCACATCGCTCGCGAGGGCGTGATGAACGCCCTCAAGCACGCGAACGCCACGAACATGTGGATCACCGTGAAGCGGGATCCCGACGCCGTCGAGCTCGTCCTGAAGGACGACGGCGTCGGGTTCGACTCGGATGCATCGGAACCCGAAGGGCACTACGGGCTGACGATGATGCGTGAGCGCGCGCTCGTCGGCGGCGGGACCTTCGAGATCCAGAGCGCGCCCGGTGCGGGTGCGACGATCAAGGTTCGGTTCCCGACGTCGTTGCTGCAGGAGGAGGGGTGGGAGCCGGACGAGCGGCCCGGGTCGCCCCAGCCCGATGCCGCCCCCGGTAGCGCCCAAGCTCCGATACAGGAGCAAGTGCCCCAGTCCGCCCTCGCATGACGGACACGATCAGCCAGGCGAGGCCCGAGTAGACGAACGCGTCGCCGACGCTCACTACCTGCTTGATCGGTCCGGCCACCGGGATCACATCGGCGAGGAACGTCAGGTTGTCGTCGGACGTGAGCAGGTGGTGCTTCGTGCCCTCGTCGCGCTCGAGGACCTGGAGCACCTCGGCCTGGTTCGACCTCACGAGCGCTTCGCGCGACACCGGCATGCCTCCGTTCACCGCGATCACGGCGAAGTTCAGCATGAGCCCGATGAACAGGAGCCACATCCCGGCCACGCGGAAGTTGATCGCGGCGAACAGCAGGATCAGCACGAACGAGCACGACAGAACCACAACGCGGATCAGCAGGTCGGTGCCGTGCCGTGCGTCGGGGAGCGGGATCGCCTGGAGCGCAAGCCCGAGCGGCGCGAGACCCCACCAGCGCAGGCGCAGCCGCTCGAAGCTGCGCAACCCTCCGCCGAGCAGGTAGCCGGCGAGGACCGAGAGGCCGATGACGGAGAGGAACAGGATCATCCGCTGGTTTCCGCTATCGCGGGGGCGCGAGGATTCTCCCACCTGGCGTCCGCCGAGGGAAGTGAACGGCTAGCATCCGGTCATGGCCCGCATGGTGCCGTTCCCGATCCTGTCGGACACCGAGAGCACGGCCGAGCGCCGGCTCTACGAGGGGTTCCTCGAGCAGCTCGACGAGGTCTACGTCGTCTACCACAGCGTCGAGTGGGTCCTCGCTGGGAAGGACGGTCCGATCCAGGGCGAGGCAGACTTCGTCATCGCGCACCCCGAGGACGGCATGCTCGTGCTCGAGGTGAAGGGCGGCCGCCTCACGTACGACCCGGGAAGGAAGCGCTGGATGCAGTCGGGCCATACCGGCACACACGCGCTGAGCGAGGACCCCTTCCACCAGGCGAGGAACGAGATGCACTCGCTCGTGGACATCCTCGGGGCGGAGCCCGGGTGGGAGCGGTGGAAGCCGTCGTACGGCTACGGCGTGGCGTTCCCCGACGGCCGCTACGACCGCGATGCCCACCCAGCGGCGCCGGCCGCGGTCGTGATCGACCACGACGACTTCGGCCGGCTCACGGAACGGGTTCCGGAGATCATGAGGTACTGGCGTCACTCGAACCGGCGCTTCGGCGCGGAGGGGATGGACGCACTCTCGCAGGCGCTCGGGTTCCGGGTCGAGATCCGCACGCCGCTCAAGCTCCGATTCGACGAGGAGGACCGGAAGATCGTCGAGCTCACCGAGGACCAGGCGTACGTCCTCTCGTTCGTGATGCACCGCAAACGCGCGGCGATCACCGGCCCGGCCGGCAGCGGGAAGACGATGCTCGCGATCGCGCTTGCGCGCCGCCTCGCCGAGACCGGCGCCCGCACCCTGCTCACGTGCTTCAACAAGCAGCTCGGGGAGCACCTCGCGACGTGCGTCGGAGGCACGTCGAAGATCGACGTCGTGCACTTCCACGGCCTGTGCGTGAAGCTCGCGAGGGAGGCGGGCCTCGAGATCCCGAACGAGCCGGAGATCGAACCCGGCTCGCCGTACTTCGAGCACCGGCTTCCGGAGCTGCTCGAACGAGCGGCGCGGACCCTCGGACCCCGCTACGACGCCATCGTGGTCGATGAGGCGCAGGACTTCCGTGAGTGGTGGTGGCCGGCGCTCCTCGCGCTGCACGAGGATCCCGACGAGGGCACGCTCTACCTGTTCGCCGACGACAACCAGAATCTGTACGGAGGCACGCTGCCGCTCGGCGAGGACTGCCTCTGCGGTCCGTTGGAGCACAACGTCCGCAACACGCAGGCGATCAACGAGTTCGTCTCGGTCTTCTACGCAGGGGCGAAGAAGCCGCGGTCGAAGGGACCGGCGGGAGAACCGGTGCAGATCCTCGGATACGAGGACGACGAGGGGCTCGCGAAGCTCCTCGAGAAGGTGCTGGTCAACCTCGTGGACGAGGATCAGCTCCCCCTCGAGGACATCGCGGTGCTCACGCCGTCCGGGAAGGACAAGAGCCGGCTCCGTGGCCGCGAGAGCATCGGCCGTTTCCGGTTGTCGGAGCGGGTCGAGCCGGACACCGTGCTCGCGACGAGCATCCACGGCTTCAAGGGGCTCGAGCGGCCGGTGGTGATCCTCGCCGAGCTCGGGGACAAGCATCACGAGGACCTCGCGAAGTACCTCTACGTCGGGGGCTCGAGGGCGAAGAACGAGTTGATCGTCCTAGCGGCCGAGCCGGTCGCGAAGGAGCTCCGCGCGCTGGCCGGCGTCACCGGTCCGTAGCGGCCTGTGGGGCAGCCGCGGCTAGACTCCTCCGCGATGGACGCGATCGACGGCGTGCTGCTCGACATCGACGGTGTGCTCGCGCTGTCGTGGGAGCCGATCCCCGGTGCGATCCCGACCGTGGAATGGCTCCGCGCTGAGGGCATCCCCTTCCGCCTGATCACGAACGCTACGACGCACACCCGCGTCGATCTCGCGCGCACGCTCTGCGGCGCAGGGATCCTGGTGGAGCCCCACGAGATCGTCACGGCGGTGGTGGCGACGGCGTCGTACCTGCGCGCTCACCATGCCGGTGCGCGCGTGTTCCTGCTGTCGGACGGCGACGCGGCCGAGGACCTGGAGGGCGTGCGGCTCGTCGACGACGCGCCGGATGTCATCGTGCTAGGAGGCGCGTGCGACGACTTCACGTACGGAACGATGAACCGCGTCTTCGGGATGGTGATGGACGGAGCGACCCTCGTCGGCATGCACCGCAACCTCTACTGGCGTACGAACGAAGGGCTCCAACTCGATGCGGGCGCGTTCATCGCCGGGCTCGAGGAGGCGACCGGCCGCAAGGCTGTGACATGCGGGAAGCCCTCGGGCGTCTACTTCGAGGAGGTACTGCGGTTGCTTGGCACCGCGGCGGGGCGGACGGCGATGGTCGGTGACGACATCGTGAACGACGTGCTCGGAGCGCAGGCCGTCGGGATCACGGGCGTGCTCGTGAAGACCGGGAAGTTCCTGCCGAGCGACCTCGAGAAGGGCGAGCCCGACCTCGTCGTGAGCTCGATCGCCGACCTGCCGAGCCTGCTCCGCCCGGCGGCCGTGTAGGCATGCCGCGACCGGCGTAGTCTGACCACCCATGGGGTCTCCTCGGACGTCGCACGCGAGACGGTTGTTCGCCGGCATCGCGCCTGAGTACGAGCGCTTGGGGGCGGTGCTGTCCTTCGGGCAGGATCCGCGGTGGCGCCGGTTCCTGGTCTCACGTGTGAACGCGATCCCCGGTTCGTGGGCACTCGACGTCGCGAGCGGGACCGGGCTCGTCGCGCGGGAGCTCGCGCGACGGAACCTCCGGGTCGTTGGGCTCGACCAGAGCGAGGCCATGGTGCGCCGTGGCGTCACGGCCATGCGCGGCGCGGGACTCGCAGACCGCATCGCGTTCGTGCTCGGGCAAGCGGAGCGGCTCCCGTTCGCGGACGGGACCTTCGACGCCGTGACCTTCACGTACCTGCTCCGGTACGTGGACGACCCACAGGCGACGCTCACCGAGCTCGCGCGGGTGCTTCGGCCGGGCGGAGTGATGGCCGCGCTCGAGTTCCACTTGCCGCCGGAACCGTGGGTGCACGCCGCGTGGATGCTCTACACACGCGGCGTGATGCCGGCGGCCGGGTGGGTAGTGTCCCCGGGGTGGCATCGCGCGATGAGGTTCCTCGGGCCGAGCATCACGCGGTTCTACGAGCGCTACCCGCGACCGGTGCAGGTGCGGATGTGGCAGGAGGCTGGGATGCGGCGCGTCCGCACTCGCGCGATGAGCCTCGGCGGCGCCATCGTCTTCTGGGCGACGAAGCGCAACCCGGTGACGGATGGGTGAGGGCGAGCGTCCGGCGTTCTACGCGCTCTCGCCGGGCGGGTGGCGCGACTACTGGACGCTACTGCATCCGCCGTACACGCTCTGGCACCTGTCGTACGTCGCGATCGGCGCGGCGCTCGCGCCTCGCGTGAACGGGCGTTGGCTGCTCGAGACGCTCGCGGCGTTCTTCCTTGCGATGGGGCTCGCAGCGCACGCGCTCGACGAGCTGAATGGCCGCCCGCTGCGCACGCGGATCCCCGACGGGGTGTTGCGGGCGATCGCCGTGGTGGGACTCTCCGGCGCGGTGGCGCTCGGTGTGCAGGGGACGATCGAGGTCTCGCCCTGGCTCTGGGTCTTCATCGTCGTCGGCGGGTTCCTGGTGGTCGCCTACAACCTCGAGCTGTTCGGCTGTGCGTTCCACTCCGACCTGTGGTTCTCGCTCGCGTGGGGCGCGTTCCCGGTGCTGACGGCGTACTTCGCGCAGACGGCGACGATCCGCGCCCAAGCGGCGCTCGCCGCCACGGCGTGCGCGGTACTGTCGGCGGCTCAGCGCGTGCTCTCCACGCCGGTGCGGCGGCTGAGGCGCTCGGTCACGGCCGTGAGTGGGGAGCTGACCCTCGCGGACGGAGCCACCGAGCGGATCGACGCGTCGACGCTGCGCACGGTGCCCGAGCGTGCTCTCCGCTGGATGTCGCTCGCGATGCCGCTGTTCGCGGCCGCGCTGCTGTTCAGCCGACCGTGGCGATGACCTCCGACTCCTCGGCTGGACCCAGGGGAAGACACTTCTGGCGACGACGGCACGTCGAGAGCCATCCGAGAGCCGAGGACGAAGGGTGGGTGCTCCAGGAGCTGGCGCGCCTGGATCCCTGGAGTTTCTGGGTGGCTCGTGTGCGCGAGGACGAGGTCGGCGACGTCGCGGTCCTCGGTACCACCGGCGCGTTCCTGATCTCCATCTTCGGGCGCGAGGGGTACCTCGCGGGCGAGGGGGAACGCCTGACGGTCGACGGGCGGCCCATCGGAGGTCTGCGCGGGCTCCGGAAGGCCGCGCAGAAGGCCCATCACCGTCTCGGAGCGGCGTCGGTCTTCACGGACGTGGTGCCCCTCTTGTGTCTCACGCGGGCCGTCGCCGGCTCGCCGAGGACCGTGAAGGACGTTCGGGTCGTGCACCTCGAGGACCTCATCGGCGAGATCGTGAGCCGCGAACGGTCGCTCCGACCGAGCCGCGCCGAGAAGGGCGTCCGCGTCCTCGGTGACCCGCTACCCAGAGCGCAGGGCGCGCGTCCCGACATCGAGGACGAGACTTGACCGCGGGGGAGCCCCAGGTGGTCCTCGCCCGTGTAGCGCGGCGCGAGCACGTGAGGCGCGTGGTCCTCGCCCTGGCCTTGGTGGCGCTCGCAGCGGTTGCGTGCACGGGCGGCGGGGGCGACACGACGCCCTCGATGAGCGCATCCTCGCGCCCCACGCCTGCCTCTCCGAAGCCGAAGCCCGAGCGCTGGGCGGGCGCGATCGACAGCACCTCGTATCACCGGCTGTACGTAGGCGGCACCTGCACGACGGACTGGAGGACGAAGCTCGCGTTCACGGTGGCCGACGACGGGACCGTCGTCGGTGCCGGGACGGCGGAGCTCACCTCGCGGGGGAACCCGTGCCCGTTCCCCATCGCCCAGCTGCAGATCCAGGAGTTCGTCCTGAAGGTCACCGGCGAGGTCCGAGGCGGAAACATCCACCTGCAGCTCGCTGGGGTCTCGCACAGGCCCTCGGCCGGCGCCGACGACTTCGGCGGCTTCCGGGCGACGGTGCTCGCGGGTGCCAAGGTGTCGGAGCTCCTCGTCCACCCCGACCCGAGCGGACGGACGGCCTCGGCGAGGCTCTCGATCACGGTTCCGGGGCCGGACCGCGACGAGTTCGGCTCGACGAACACCGTCGGGCTGCGCTGCACGACCTGCTCGTAGGGCGTCCAGGGGGTCTCGCCAGGCTCGAGCGCGCCGGCTCCTCCGCGTGCCTCGTCGGAAGATAGGCACGAAAGCGGCGCCGCCGGAACCCGAAGGTCCCAGCGGCGCCATCTGACTTGTACACCGAGCTCCGGGCGGTGGTCAAATCGGACCGCGGTTCTTGTCGCTCTTTCCCTCCCGGAGTGGCGCGGAAGGGCGGGGTTGGGGCAGGATATGGGGCATGAATCAGGAGAGCTTGGATCGAGCGAACGCTTTCCTCGCGGCCATCGCGGATAGGGCGAAGCCGGGCGACCTCGTGGACCTCACCCCCGCGGAGATCGGCCGCGACATCGGCGTGGCCGAACCGCTCGCGGCGGCCAGGGCGGTGCGAGCGCTGCTCGCACGCCGGCGCCTCGAGGCGGTCGACGGCCGGTACCGGCTCCTCGACGCGCGGCCGATCGAGCCGGGTGAGCGCGAGCAGGTTCCGCGCCCCCGTCGGGCCCGGCCCAAACGGGCCAAGCGGGGAGCGGCGCGCGAGGCGGCGCCCTCGGGCCGCGTCACGTACTCGGCGGTCGGCCGCGAGGCGATCGAGCGTCTGATAGATCTCGGCCGCGAGGTGGCGAGTCTGCGTTCCGGCATGCGGGCGGCGCGCGAGGAGGCGCGGATGGCGCGCGAGGCGCGCGACGACGCTGAGCGACGAGCCCGTGGGCTCACCGACCGCGTCCGCGAGCTCGACGCCCGCGCCGAGATGGCCGAGGCCAACCTGCGGACGCTGCTCGCCGCCGCGAAGGGCGCCGGCCGGGAGGTTCCGGTTGGTAGCACCGAGATGGAGGCCATCCTCGGGGTGCTGAAGGGCGGTCCCGAGGAGGAGGGTCGGGCTCCCGGCTCCGCCGAGGACCCCGGCGGAGCGCGCCCGAGCTAGGCGCCGGCCTCCGCGCTCTGCGAGAGGCCTCGGGCCTCGAGCGATGCGAGGTGGCACGCCGCGAAGTGCCCCGGGCGCAGTTCCACGAGCCCGAGGTCTTCACCCATGCACTTCGGCTCCACGCCGGCAGATGCCGCCCGGCCGCTCACGACCTCGGGGCACCTCGGGTGGAACCGGCAGCCGGGCGGGATCGTCGTCGGGTCCGGCGGCTCGCCGGTGAGGAACGGGCGGTCGATGCCGCCCGCCTCCGGGACGACCTCGAGCAGAGCCTTCGTGTATGGGTGCAGCGCGTTCGTGAGCACCTGCTCGGCGGGGCCGATCTCGACGATCCGCCCTAGGTACATGACGGCGACGCGGTCGGCGATCGTCCACGCGAGGCCGAGGTCGTGAGTCACGACCAGCATCGCGATGCCGAGATCGTTCCGAAGGCCGAGCAGCAGGCGGAGGATCTCACCGCGCACCGACGCGTCGAGGCTCGACACCGGCTCGTCGGCCACGATGACCTCGGGGTCCAGGACGAGCGCCCCGGCGATCACCACACGCTGGCGCTGCCCGCCTGAGAGCTCGTGCGGGTAGTTCAGGTAGAAGAGCTCGGGCGGCCGGAGACCCGCACGCGACAGCGCCCGAGCCACCATCTGCTCCTCGGACAGGCCGTCCTCGCTCCGGGTGATCCCGTGGACGCGCAGGCCCTCGGCGACCGACTCGTAGATCGTCTGGCGCGGGTTCAGCGCGGCGCTCGGATCCTGGAAGACCATCTGGACGCGACGGCGGTACTGCCGCAGGTTCTTCCCTAGGGGTTTGCCCTCGAAGCGGATCTCGCCCGCCCGCGGCTTCTCCAGGCCGAGGATCGTCCGGGCGATCGTGGTCTTCCCGCACCCGGACTCGCCGGCCAGGGCGAGCACCTCGCCCGCATGCAGCTCGAGGTTCACGCCGTCGACCGCACGCGCCATCGACGCCTTCTTGCCCGCGAGTCCCGCGACGAGCCCGATGCGTCCCGCGAAGCTCACGTGTAGGTCGCACACCTCGAGCACGGGCGGTTTGCCGGCTGTGCTCGCCTGCGCTGCCTGCGGCGCGACTTCGCTCACGGTCTCGCCTCCGCCATCTCCGGTCTGTTCACGAGCAGGCACGCGGCGCGGCGCCGGTCCCCGGCGGGGAACAGGTCCGGGTCGATCTTCGGGCAGTCCTCGAAAGCGAGCGGGCACCGCGGGTGGAACGAGCACCCCGGCGGCACATCACCCGGGTAGGGTGGGTCGCCGGGCAGGCCCGAGGGCGCCATCCGGAACGTCCGGTCGCCGATCTGCGGGAACGCGCCCGCTAGCGCTCTCGTGTACGGATGGGCGGGCTGTGTGAAGACGGGGACCGAGGGCCCGTCTTCGACGATCTTGCCGGCGTACATGATGGCCAGCCTGTCGCTCACCTCGACCAGCACCGACAGGTCGTGCGTGATGAAGAGCATCGCGAGGCCGAGTTCGCGCTGTAGGTCCTTCAGGAGCTTCAGGACCTGCGCCTGAACCATCACGTCGAGCGCGGTCGTCGGCTCGTCGGCAATCACGAGGTTCGGGCTGCAGGCGAGTGACATCGCGATCATCACGCGCTGCTTCTGGCCCCCGGAGAGCTCGTGCGGGTAGTCGCGCAGCCGCCGGGGGGGAAGCCCGACCTGCTCTATGAGCGCCCCGGCGCGGACCAGGGCCTCCTTCTCGCCGGCCTGGCCGTGGATCGTGATGGCCTCGACGATCTGGTCGCCGATCCGCCGGACGGGGTTCAGGGCGTGCATCGCACCCTGGAAGATGACCGACGCCTGGGTCCAGCGGACGGCGC
>Ga0315284_10000627_pt1 | contig 48286 bp, 41 predicted proteins | sample YL17G09_16_MG_FD_203696 | JGI IMG/M metagenome (GOLD analysis project Ga0315284, IMG submission 203696) | Sediment microbial communities from Yellowstone Lake, YNP, Wyoming, USA - YL17G09_16 | ecosystem: Environmental > Aquatic > Freshwater > Lake > Sediment | place: USA: Wyoming | collected...
GCCGCCATTCCCTTTGCCGCTTATGCCGTGGACACCTTATTCGAGCTTGATCCCGACACTGGCGGATATTATTACCTCGTCGGTCCATATGTTAGGACCTATCAACCCGGGCTTCGCGCCCGCGAGTCGATCCCCGAATTCATCTACCTGCGCGAGGATGACCGCTTCGAAGAGGTGATGACCTATTATCATATTGACCACACCCAGCGCTACTTCCAAAATGAATTGCAGACGCCGAATGCCAACAACCGGCAGCAGGTCTGTTATGTGAACGGCACGCCGGATGACAACTCCTGGTACAGCCCTTTCTCCCGCGAAATCACCTATGGTTACGGCGGCGTGGATGACGCCGAAGACGCCGACGTCATTATCCACGAATACGGCCATGCCGTTCAGGACGACATCAACCGCTTCTGGAACGGCGGGCAGACGGGCGCCATGGGAGAAGGCTTCGGCGACTACTTAGCCGGCGCCTACAGCCTGAGCGTCAATCAGATCTTTCAGCCCTATTTGGTTTTTAATTGGGATGGGCACAATCAATTCTGGCCGGGGCGCATTCTGAACGCCCCCTATCACTATCCCGAAAACGCGTGGGGAGAAGTCCACGATTCTGGCCAGCTCTGGTCCGCCGGCCTGGTGGACGTGTGGTGGGATATCGCTGATCCGGTCGCCTGGGATCGCATCATCCTACAGCACCATTTTCTGCTCGGAAACGGAGCGCTCATGCCGGACGCCGCCGAGGCGATCCTGGTTGTCGAGGCCAATCTTTACGGCGGGCTCTATCGTGAGGTCATCGTCAGCGATTTCGCGGAGCGCGGTTTCTTAGATCCGGCCAATTACTACCCCGTCATCGTCCATGAGCCTCTGCCGGATTCGGAAGACACCCTGCAGACGCAATTCGAGGTTCTGGCCCAAATCACCAGTTCAGCGCCGCTCGCTCAGAGTTCTCTCAAGCTATATTGGCGCCCCGGCGCAGAACCCTTCATTCAGGAAAACCTTCTACCCACCGGCAATCCCCATGAATACCGCGGCGTCATCACCGGGCCGTTCAATCAGCAGGTCATCTCCTATTACTTAACGGCCGCCGATACCTTCGGCCTGGGTTCGTTCGCTCCTCCTGGCGCGCCCACCGAAGTCTATCAATTCTACGCCGGCCCAGATACCGTGCTGCCGCAAATCGTCTGGGTGGATTCCCTGGGCCAGACCTATCTAAACAACGGCAGTTTCAACGTTCAGGCCGTGGTCACCGATAATGTCGGGCTGTCCCAGATCGAACTCCTGTGGCACGTCAGTTCCGGAGACGTGCAGAGCGTCATCATGCAGCCGGCCGCTGGGGATACGTTCCAAGCCAACTTGAGCTACACGAACGCGGGCTTTGGCCAGATGGTGTACTATAGCGTCCTCGCTATGGATGCCTCCACCGCTCATAATACCTTCCAGACCGAAGAGCAGAGCTTTTCCATCAGCGAGCTGGCGCAGCTTGACGATTTCGAAGGCCCCATCGGCTCCTGGATATTTACCGGGGATTGGGGCTTGACCACACAATTCTCCCACAGCAGCAGCCATAGCATCGAGGACTCGCCCCTTACCCCCTATCAGCCCAATTCGGATTCTTATGCCGAATGGGCCACGCCGCTCTACTTATCCGACTACCTGCACGCCCGGCTGAATTTCTGGGAGATGAGCCTGCTTGAGAATCAGGGCGATTGGGGACGCTTCGAAGTCTCTGCGGATAACGGCCCCTGGTTTCCACTGCTGGAAGTTACCGGAGTGAATACTCTTTGGACCTATCACGAAATCCCTCTGGACGCCTATTGCGGCGGCGCCAGCCAGGAACTTCGCTGCCGCTTCCGGGTCGCCACCGACGATCAAACCAACCTGCACGGATGGTTTATTGACGATCTATCTATCCGCGTGGAGGTGCTAGTTCCTGTAGCGGATCCCCAAGCCTTTGCCATCCTACCATCAAAATACTCGATGGGTCCGGTGTTCCCGAATCCCTTCAACGCTCGCAGCACCATTCAATTCGATCTGCCGGAGGGCGGCGTTGTGACGCTCTCCATCTATGATCTGTCCGGTCGGAAGGTGAAAGTCCTGGAGCAGGGACGGTTTGAGGCGGGTTCACACCGGATCGCTTTCGATGCATCCGATTTGAGCGCCGGCATCTATTTCTGCCGGCTGCAGGCGGGTGATTTTGGAGCCGTTCAAAAGCTCGTCCTCTTGAAATGAGCGGCTCGAGATGAAAAGAAAAAGGCCGCCATCCTGGCGGTCTTTTTGTATATTCAGCTAAAGTATCGCTTTATTGGTTCATGAGCCGCATCAACTTGCGCATTTTGCGGCGGGCCTGGCTGCTCTTGCGCTTGCGCGCCTCGCAGGGTTTCTCATAGCGCAGGTGCTTGCGAATTTCGGCCATTAGACCCGATTTCTCGCAGGACTTGGTGAAACGGCGAAAAGCTCGTTCAAAGGGTTCATTGTCACGGATTTTAACGTATGGCATGTGCTGAGATCTTCTCCTCTTAATTTAAATCTACACATTATACCAATATAAGATGCCAAGCGCAAGTTATTTTTCAATTTTTTGCGAATGCCCCCTATCTTGGCGGCTCACCCCGGCGGCCAAGCCATTCTACGGCCGCCCAGCAGATGCAAATGGATGTGATACACCTCTTGCCCGCCGTGGCTCTTGCAGTTGAAGACCAGGCGATATCCATTTTCGGCGATCCCTTCCTCTTTAGCCAACCGGTTGGCCAACAGGACCATTTTGCCGATCAGCCGGTCATCCGTCTCGCCTAAATCCAGTATGGTTTCGATGTGCCGCCTGGGGATGATTTGCACATGCGTGGGCGCCTGCGGCCGAATATCCCGGAAGGCCGTCAGCTCATCGTCCTGATGCAGGATTTGCGAAGGGATCTCCCCCTTGGCGATCTTGCAGAAGATGCAATCCATGAGCATTCCCTATGGTATTGACTTTATTCGCTATTTGTCAGTCTCAGGGCGGCCTGCGCGATGGCGGCCGCCGCGGCGACTTCCGCCCGCAAGCGCCGCGATCCCAAGCTGAAGAAGCGTGAGCGCTTCATTTGCAGCAATTCTCTCTCCGCTTCCCCCAATCCTGCTTCCGGCCCAACGATCAGCAAGACCGGCGCCCGCAGGTTGGGCAGAGGTTCGCCGGACGCATCCGCCGCCCAGATCTCTCCTGAATCCGACTGCCGCAGTAACTCTTCGAGACTGCAAGGCCCTTGAATCAGCGTCAGCCGGCTGCCATGCGACTGTTTCAGCGCCTCGATGGCCTTGCGCTCGGCGCGTTCGAGGCGGGCTTTGCTCCATTTCAGGCCTGCTTGAGCATAATCCACCAACCACACGGCACGCAGGCCCATCTCGCAGGCTGCCTCCAGCGCTGTCTCCCAGCGATCTCCCTTCAGGCACGGCAGGGCCAGAGAAATCGGCAGAGACGCTTCCGCCTCCGCCTGGCGCTTATCGAGGATCTTCCCCGCCCAGCATCCTCTCTCGATTTCCGCCAGTCTGACTCGGTAAATCCACCCCAGGCCGTCCGTCGCTTCGACGACCGCTCCGGCAGCGGCTCTTAAGACATCGCTGATATGATGGCTCTCGCGCCGATCAAAAAGGACTTTGTCATCTTGAACCGCCTCGGGATCGGCGTAGAATAGAAATTGATGCGGCATACGATCAATTTCTCAGAAAGAGATGTCGGCCTTCAGGCCGAATTTGCCGGCGTTCCAAGAGTAGTCCGGATTGAAGGAAAGCTCCAGCCTCAAGACATCCACGTACGGCAGAATCAGCAACAGCCCGGCTCCATAGCCGGTCTGCATGGCCTCCCAGCCCACCTGCCGATACGATTGATACGCGTCCCCCACATCCACAAAAATTTCAGCGGACAGGCCGTATTCGAGATTCCTAAAATACTCCCGAAAGAGGGGCGCTTTCTCCCAGGTGAAGGACCGCACCTTCAGGAAATCCAGGCGCGTTTCCCAGAAGGCTCCCCAGAAAGAGGTCCCTTCATCCGACAGTCCCGAGCTCCGCAGCGGCGACGTGCCGTCCATCACGATCCAATCGTAGGGCGGCACACTTCCCCAGCCGGGGTTCCACAGCAATCTCCCAGCCATCGAAACGCGAGGCAGGATGGGCTGATAGCCTCTCGCGTCAAATTGCAGATGCTGATACCTGAGTGAGCTATCCAAAATCCATCCCTGGTGCGCAGTCGCTTCCAAATAATAACCCCGCCGGGGAAAGATGCGCAGATCGCGGTGATCCCACACCGCGGCGCAGCGCACGTCGAGGAGGCGATCCAACCCTCCCGACGTCGCCAATTGCAGCGGCTGAGAGCCGCGCACCAGGCGAAAACGCGCGCCGATCTCGGTGAATCCCTCAATCGTCCAGCGCTTCCCAAAGCGAATGTCGGCGCTGGCATGCCGCTCCTCCAGCCCCAAGCCCTTCAGGGCCAGCCGGTGGCTGTCGGTCGAATACTGCGCGAAATCAATGGATCGGCTGATATTGGGCGTGCCGCGCACCCAGGGGGTCACATGCAAAGCCCGAAAGCCGCGATCTACGCCGTCCCACAAGTTGAAGACCAGCGTTTCGTTGCGCCCCTGAAAGTTATTTTGTCGGTAACGAAAACCGTAAATCAATTTCTGGGGATCGTTGTCCTTGAAATCCCAGTAGGGCAATGGAAAGATATACCACTCTTCCGTTACCGAGATTGCCAGGATCGCGGCGCCGTCGCGCTCCTGCAAGTGAAACTCGACGTGGTTGAAGAGCCCCAACGCCTTGACGCGCAGCAGATCGAGATCCAGTTGCTCCGCATTAGCCCGGGAGCCTGGCCGAGTATGCATCTCCCGCAGGATAATGATCGGCTGGGTCACGCGATTGCCGGTGATCTCAATCGCCGCAATGGTCTTTCCGGCCAGTTGCGGAGAATCGATGTATACCTGCGCCGGCGCCTTGGGACATCCCCCGAGCAGGATTGTCCCCAGAGCCATCCGGACGAGGCGGCGAAAAAGCAAATTAGAGTCAGCGATAAGTGATTCTCACGTCCAAATTGATGATGCTGTAGTCTTCGCTCAGCCACTGATGCACGCGGGAGAAATCGCCGGCGAGGTCCACTTCCACGCCGGATCTCGAAGGGTAGAGCATCCGGACCATCGGCCCCCAGCGGTCAATCAGCAGGAAGGGGGTCTTTTCCGTCTGCCCGCTGCTTCCCAGCGCGTACTGCCACCCCTTTCGCTGGTACACCGAGAAGCCGATCTGAAATTGGATGCCGGACGGCGTCTGCCGGTTGATCTTGGCGGAAGCCTTCTGGGTGTGATACTCCTCGGCGATCTGTTCCACCCAGTCCGCCCAGAGCAGCCGTCCGCCGTCCTCCAGATCCAGAGAATAGTCGAGGATCAGATCCCATCCTCGGCTCCAGGTCCATCCCAACGAATCCGCCGCCGTGTAGCGCCGGTAAACCGTGCTCTTGATATTGGCGGGGTCCAGATCAAAATCGTAGTCGCTGTAATTCGCCGCGAGTTCGAAGCTGGCCAGATTCCCCCAGCCCTCCGCCGGCGAAAAATATACTTCCGGACTGACTTTGACGATCCGATTCCAATTGTTTTGATCGCTCTTCTGCCCAAAAATATATACCAGATGTTCCAGGATCACCTGCGCCCGGCTCGCCAGATAAAACGAGGGACTGAAAACGTGCGAGTGGTGAACTTGGAATTCATAGCGCAGCCGATCCCGGTCGTCATAATTGGCCGTATCGGAAGTATCATACTGTCTCTTGCGCACTGCCGCCGCGAATTCCAGCGCGTCCCTTTGAGCCACTTGCCAAGTCAGATCTTCTTCCAAGCTGACGCCGCGTTCGCGCTTCAGGCCGGTGGCGTCTTCCTGCGCGCCCCAGTCTAATTTCAAACGAGCTGAGCTGGTCAGGCGCTCGAATTCGGTCTGCAGGGTCAATCCGGTCGCCGTGGTGGTCTCTTCGCGCACGGCGCTGGCTCCCGCCGACTGATCCTCATGGCGCGATCCCCCAATTTGCGTATCCAACAAAAAGCGAAAATCCTCCGCGGCCTGATAGCTCAACTGATTGGACAACTGATGATCGGTATCGAGCCGGGTGCCGATTAAATTCGTCCCCCAAATGTGATAATCGTGTCTTTTTCGGCGATAGTTCACATTGAGCTTATCGGAACTGCTCGAGGTGAAATCCGTATTCAGCCCGTATTGCAGCTTCACTTCACGATTCAGTCGGTTGCCGAGCTCTTCTTGCAGGCCGTAGATTTCCAGGTCGTTACGGTACTTTCCGACGCTCCAACCCTCGACTTCCCCCAGAAGGGATCCGGAGTATCCGTGATCATCGAAGCCTTCGCGCTGATCCCAGCGCCGTCCGGCCGTCGCCGTGATCCTCACGGGGACAGCCGGGCGATAGATGGCGCCCAAAGCCAGGAGCGGACTGCTGATGCGCTGCGGAGGAGGGTTGGCGGGAGGCGACAAGTTGGCGGTCATCCAATCCTCGGCCGGGCTCATCGGCGCCGGCGGCAAGGGGGAGGGACCGTCGTATTGCCGGAATTGATAGAAATCCCCCTCAAAAACGCCCTCGATATCCAGGTTCGACCGCAAAGAGCGCCCAACCTGCATCCGCAAATCCATGCTGCTCTTCAGATCCCCCTGAGTTGACTGCGGCCGGCGATAGAGACTCAAAGCCTGGCCGCCGACCCGCGTCCAGTACATTCCCAAATTCCACTGACCCGAGAAAGAACTTCCGGCTCCCATTTCATCCAAGCCGTGATGGAAATAAACCTGCGCGGAATCCGGCTGAGCTCCGGCCGGCGCAAATCCCGAAAAGAAGGCCAATACCGCCAGAATCGCCCGCCGGGAGGACCAAAAGGATTTCAAGGTTCCTTCTTTTCGCCGGCGATGACACCGCCTGAAATGATCAGCTTCATGGCGTCTTCGACGCTCAGGTTGACTTCGAAGACCTGCGATTTGGGGACGATGAGGACAAAACCCGTGGTGGGATTGGGGGTCGAGGGCAGAAAAACGGTGATGGAATCTTCGCCCACCTGTTCCTGAAGCGGCCCGCCGCTTGGTTGGGTTTGAAAGGCGAGGGAATATAATCCCTTGCGGGGATATTCGATGAGCACGGCCTTTTGGAAGGCTTCGCGATTGGTCGAAAGTAGCGCCTCGACAATTTGCCGGAGGGTCTTATAGATGCTCTTGAGGACCGGAATCTGATCGAGCTGCGCATTTATTGCCGCCAGAAGCCGCTTTCCCAAAAAGTTGCGAGCCGCCGAGCCGGCGGCGATAATCACAACAAAGAGGGTCAGCATGCCCAGCCCATAAAACACTTTGTCATCGTTGATGGGCAGACTTAACGCCGCCACCACGGCTCGCGTCACCAGGCGGTTCAAGATGCCGTCTATGAAAAGAAACAAATTGACCAGGATCAGGCCGGTCAAATACAGCGGCAGCAGAACCAAAATGCCCGCCAGGAAATTAAGTCTGATTCGTCGCCACATGGTGATTTTCAGCTCAGATCAATCATGCGTTTTACCGCGCCGTACGCCTGGCGCCGGATCTCTTCGTCCAGCGTGATTTCGTTGGTTTCGTTTTCGATGCACCAGGCGACTTTCGCCAGCGTGGTCAACTTCTGTGTTGCGCAGACCGCTCCCGATGTCAGCGGGATAATCGGCAACTTGGGATATTTCGACTGAAGCTGCTCGACCAATCCGATTTCGGTTCCGATGATCACGCCCTTCGTCGAAATCTGATCCTGGTGCCGGCGAACGTAGTCTGCCATGCCAGTCGTCGAAGCAATCTGATCCGCCAGAGCAAGGACGTCCGGGCGGCACTCCGGATGAGCGATAAAGACGGCTTCGGGGTGCTCGCGCCGCGCGGCTTCCACATCCGCCGGGCGAAATTCATCGTGCACATAACAATGGCCGGGCCAGGGGATGATATCGGCTCCAGTCTGCCGGCGGCAATAATCGGCCAAGTTGCGATCCGGCGTGAACAAGATCTGCCGGTTGCCCAGCGATTTGACGATCTTCACCGCGTTGGTTGAAGTGCAGCAAACATCCGACAGCGCTTTTACATCGGCGGTGGAGTTTACATAGGTAACGACGACGGCCTGGGGATATTTCCGCTTCGCCTCGCTCAGAGAGGCGGCATTGATCATGCGGGCCATGGGGCAACCCGCCCGCATATCGGGAAACAACACTTTCTTTTCGGGATTCAGAATCTTCGCCGTCTCCGCCATGAAGTCCACGCCGCAGAAAACGATCACCTTTGCCTGCGTTCGGGCGGCTTCCTGAGCCAATCCCAAGGAATCGCCCAAATAATCGGCGACTCGCTGAACTTCCAGCCGCTGGTAGTTATGCACGAGTAGGACAGCGTTTCGGGCCTCCCGGGCTTTCCGGATGCGGCGCTGCAACTCCTCCGCGGATAAAAGCGAGTATTCGCGAATGTCCATCAGCGTAATCTTAGCGCAGGTAAACCAACTTCAGAATTTCCACGCGCTGCGCGCATTCGGCGCGGCAGAGATAGATGCCAGCCGCCACCGCCTGCCCGCCTTCATTGCGGCCGTCCCAGGAAGCTTCCACCTGTTCCGCATCGGCCAGCCTGAGCATTTTTACCAACCGCCCGGCCAGATCATAAATTCCCAGAGAGCTTATAGACCCCGCGCCGGCCTCCCAACTCAGTTGCACAGCCGAATTAAAAGGATTGGGAAAGCTCTTCAGGGGGCGCTGCTCCCGGCGCTGCTCCGCCGAAGGGATGACCGAAGTATTGCGAAAGATGATGCCGCCCGGAGCGGTTCCGGTCAACAGTATCCCACGCGGCAAGAGCTGGAGGCAATAGGCTTCGCGGACGCCGGAGCAGACGCCCGTCGAGATCCAGGTCTGTCCCTGATCTGGCGACCGATAGACGATTTCGCCGGAGGCCATCGTGCCCAGGGCCGCCAGGATCTGACCCGAGCGCCCTTGCGCCAATTCCCAAATATCGGAACTTCCCGCAATCAGTTGAGTCTCTTGCCAGCTCGCGCCGCGATTGGATGATTTGAAGATTCGCCCGTTGGTCTCGGCCAAGCCATGCACCCAACATCCCGCGTAAAGCGTATCGCCGATGCAGAGCAGCGATTGCACGGCGTACCAGAGCGATTCAATGGGAAAATCCGCGCAGGCCTGCCAGCTCGTGCCGCCGTTGTCGCTGTAGAAGACACTCGCCGCCGACCAGGCACCGGCGTAAATTCGCCCGTAATTATCCTGCGCCAGATCGTACACCATCGAATTGGCTGAAAATCCGAGCGCTCCGCAGAGATTCCAGGAAGCGCCGTCGTTGTCCGTCCAATAGACTTTCGCGTTCGGCGCGCAGCCGACATAGACCCGCTGGTCGGTCGTCTGCAGCAACGCACGGGCTTCGGTCGCCAGAGGAATGTTCGCGCAGTTTGTCCAGGATACGCCGTCATTGGTGGACTTGAAAACATCGCCGTTGGGATAGGTCGCTGCAAAGATGGTTCCGTTGCGAGCCTGCAAAAATCGAAATACACGCATGGCGCCGGGCAGCGAAATTGGGGCCGACCAAGAACGTCCCGCGTCGGTCGAACGGTACACCGACCCGTTGGGATAGGATCCGGCCAGAACCGCTCCGGTGCGAGTCTGCAACAACGCCAGAACAACGGTTGCGCCCGGCAGGGCGCTTCCCGAATTCCATTCATCCACCGCCGGAATCTCCCAGCCTGAAGGGCCGTTTGGATCACGTCCACTCGCTGTCCATTCCGTCCACCAGACGTCCAGATCGCCGTACCCTCCTTCCAGCCAGCCGCCGAAGAAGAGCCGACCGTCCGCCGCCATATATGGTGAACAGATGGCATTCGAGGTATTGACCGGCGCTGGGAGTACTAATACAGGCCCCCATTGCCCGCTCGCCTGCCGAATTGAACGCCACAGATCAATGTTGCCATAGCCCCCGCTACGGCTGCTGATCAGGTAGAGCTCGTTTCCATCGGGCGATTCGCAGCAGTACCACTCCAAAGCCGGAGTATTCACCGGCGGCGGCAGCACGGCTGGCGCTCTCCAGGAGGTTCCGCTGCGCTGGCTCATCCAGAGATCGCCGCCGCCCGGCCCACCGGGGCGATTCGGGCTCTGAAAATAGAGCCTTTGATTATCATACGAAATATAGGGAGTGCACTCATCGGAATTGGAATTGACCGGCGAGCCGAGATTCTGAGGCGTCCCCCATACCGAACCGCTCCAGTAGGAAACATAGATATCGCTGCCGCCCAATCCTCCGGGCCGCGTTGCCTGAAAATATAGAGCGCTGCCATCGGCAACCACCATCGGCTTCCCTTCATGCCACTGCGTATTAACCGGTGCCCCCAAATTTAGCGGAGGATTCCAACTTGATCCATTAGCCGTTGCCATATAGATGTCCATCTGCCCCATTCCCGAAGGATCTTGGTCATACTCGAAAAAGAGCCACTGGCCGTCCGCCGTCACTGAGGGATGACAATTCGGCCCGGGCAAATTGGCTCCGTCGCAGTTGACCGGCGTTGAATAGGCGTCGGTTTCATCGAATCCCAATGGAAGCGGCACCGCCGCGGCGCTGGGACCGCAGCCCCCGCAGGATCCGGGCGAAACCGACCTCGGATCGCAGGCCCAAAGCAAGCTCGCCTGAAAAATAAAGACGGTCATCACCGCGCCTACTACCGCCATCCGAAAGTTAGAACGCCAGAATATAGCTTTTCCCTCTGCCACGGTTTTCACGAGCCCGCTCCCCCTCCGACAGCCTTCAGGTATTCCACTTCGATTCGGCCAAAATACTCGTCGAGGCTTGCGAAAAGGAATTTTTTCAGAGCATTCAAATCCCAATTCTGATAGGCCGCATCGCCCTGGATTTCGCGCACGCTCGCGGAATCCAAGCGTATGATAATTTCCGAGCGATTCTCCTGCTTGATGTAAATCTTCCCAAAATCGAACGGCAAGATCCCGCTGTAGACGCCGACGCTTTTTCCATGACTCAGAATGGAGAAACTCAAGAGTTTCATGAAAGGCTGCAACGGCATGCCGCGCGTCTCGATCTCCTTCAAATCCGGCGAAAAATGATACTCGTAGAGAATTTCCGACGGCCCGAACGTCAGATTATGCTGCCGCGTCACCTCTGAGATCAGGGGGCTCAACTGCTGATTGTTCTGCTGGAATTTGATCGGCCCCGCCAGCATAAAAGGCACAATTTTGCTGCGCACCCGCTGTTTCAACGTCTCTTCGATCTCCCGCGAGAGAGCCAGTTTCGCGGTCTCCTTCTCTTCCTGCAGGCGCCGCTCTTCCTGCGAATCCAGATGTCCGGAGAGCACCTTGTCGAATATCTGCATGCGCGTGTCCAGATCCGCGCCGCCGGGCCTAATCCGTCCCTCGATCGCCTCGATCATGACTTGCAGAGTCGCGGACGAGGTGGATTCCAGCAAGTTGATGATCTCGGCGGCGTCCGAATCCATCGGGCAGATTTCCAGGCTTTGCCCCGCCAGGGATCTTTCCACTTTGCGCAGCACCGCATAATAGCGCTCATGGTCTTCGAAGAGCGTCGGCCCATAGCCGGATCGTTCCAGAATAAAATCGTCCAGCAGCCGCGCCATGCGCCCATTGGCTTCCAGAAACGGATGGATGCGCGAGAACCAGCAGTGGAAACGCGCCGCCAGATCAATAGGATGCAACTCATCGCGCTGCGACCCGTACCAAGCCAAGAGCTTGCCCATCTCTTCGGGGGTGCGTTCGTGGCCGACGAAATCGAGCCGCGCACCGTCGGGACCTAGAATGGGCAGGTCTCGATCCTTATAGATTCCCGGGCCGTTGCGCTCGTCCTGCCCGATGGGCGCGGTCATGACGCGGTGCAATTCCCGGATGAGCTCCTCGCTCAAATCCTGCGACCCAGCCGTCCATTCCCGCGTCAGGCGCATGGCCTCCAGAACGCCCCGCACCTGCCCAAATTCCCGCTCCAGCTTGCCCATCACCATGCGCTGAGTTTCCAGGAAATAGCGGGTTTCGTCCAGCGTCAGACTGTGATTCTCAAAGGCGTTGGTGGCGAAGATGCGGCGCGGCAGCAGCACGTCGTCTATCCGCTTGATCTGCTCAGGACTCAGCGGACGCCGCGCGTCCAGTGTGGCTTTTAATGTTTCGAGTTTTTCGCGCATAATCATTCCAGACCAGACTACAGGAAAACATACCGGGCCACGAATATCGCTCCCATCCCCGGCGCGAGAGCGATGGGGTAATTGGCCAATACCTCCGTGCGAGGGTTGGACTGCTGCTGCTTCAGCCCAAACCAGCGCTCAAGCAAAGCGCTCATTCAATTGCCTCCACCTCCGATCATGTTCAGGTAGGCATTGCGATAACTGTTCGACGCCGTCCAAGGGTAGGTGTAGTGCGTCAAGATGCGATAATTGTAGGGGTTATCGCCATCCGCCGGCCAGCCGGCGCCAAACTGATCGCTCTGTCCGATCAAATCGTAGTAGTGCTGGTTGCGGTTGACCAAATTCAGCTCATCCGGAAATCCGGCTGGAGGCAGGAATACCCGCCGCTGATCCCAGTTCATCGTCTGCCATACATCTATGGTGCCCTCGAAGACGATGGTTCCGCTGAGCTCTCCGTCCGGGCCGAAAAGCGTGGCCGCCCAGTATTCATAGGCCAGATAGGAGCCGAATTCGCCGCCCTCTGGATTGTAGTAGGTCCAATGCGTCTCGGCAAAAGCCACCGCCGCATCGCTGATGTCAATGCCATCATCATCATTGTTCTGGCAGCCGCAAGAGAGCGCGATTACCATCCCCAGAATCACCAGAATCATCCGCCGTCGGATCCATTTCATCATATCGTGTCGCTCGAGATATTTTCAAAAGCCTATCGCTTATCGTCAATCGCTGTCAGCTATCTTCTCCATTTGATGGAGCAGCCCATGGAAGGCGTTTGCTTGGCGTCCGGCTTTCTGCCCGCCAGAAGCGAATCAATGGCCTCCTTCATCTCGCGCCGGGTGACCTGGTCGGCCTGCTGCCAGTTGTCATCCAGCCGCCCATGATAGGTTAGCTTACGATCCGGCCCATAAACGTAGAATTCGGGAGTGCAAACCGCCCCGAATTCTCTGGCCACAGTCTGCTCCAGATCGTGCAGGTAGGGAAAAGCGTACTGTTTTTGCGTCCAGCGTTCTTTTAGATTATCAAAGGAATCGTCGGGATAATCGCTGGGATCATTGGCGCAGATCCCCACAAACTGAACGCTTTTATCCTCAAATTCGCGCCGCAGTTGGATGATGCGATTTTCAACCGCCATCACGTAGGGGCAGTGGTTGCATATGAACATCACCACCAGCACCTGCTTGTCTTTGAAATCATCGCGGCGGTATTTTTTGCCATCCACGGCGGGTAGATGGAAATCCGGGCAAAGCGTTCCTAAAGGTATATCGGTTCCAGGGGTCAGGGCCATATTTTATTCCTCGGGGTTTGTCGGCTGGGAATCGGGCTCTGGGAATTCGGCTTTCCGGTCAAAGGGCTCTGGAGAGATGCGGGATTCTACGGCATCCGCTGGAGAAGACTCGATGCGGGATTCTGAATTCTGAATTCTGAATTCGGTGGGCGGAGGCGCCATGAGGATCTCGCGCCGCAGCCTCTTTACCGGAATGCCCGTTTGCTCGCGGTATTTCTGCACCGTCCGCCGAGCGATCGGATAGCCGGCCTGGGCCAGCAGATTCGCCAGCTTCTCATCCGAATAGGGATTGGCCTTGTCTTCGGCGGCTACGATTTCCTTCAGCCGAGCCTTGATGATTTTCGTCGAGACCTCTTCGCCGTCCTGGTTCTCCATGCTCTGGCTGAAGAAATATTTCAACTCGAACACGCCGAAATCGGTCTGCGCGTACTTGCCGTTGGTGACGCGCGAGATGGTGGCGATGTCCATGCTGATGTCGTCGGCGATATCCTGCAGGATCATGGGCTTGAGATGCTCTTTGCCCTGCCGGAAAAAATTCTCCTGGTGCCTGACGATGGCTCGCATGGTGCGCAGCATGGTCGTGCGCCGCTGGTGAATGGCGTTGATAAACCAGCGCGCTGATTCCAGTTTTCTCTGCACGAACTCGCGCGTCTTCTTATCCACCTTCTTGCGCGAGAGCACCATGTCGCGGTATTCGCTATTAATATAGAAGTTGGGGATGTTGCCTTCGTTCAGGAACACCTCAAACTTGTCGTCCACCTGCGTTATAACCATATCCGGCACGATATAATTCGTCTTCTCGTCGAAAATCCCTTCGCCTGGCTTGGGATTCAGACGCGTGACGATCTCAAAGGCCTGCCGCACCTGCTCCAGCGAAATTTCCAGCTTCTTGGCGATGATCTCATACTTCTTGCTGATGAATTCAGGGAAGCACTCCTTGACCATGCGCAGCGCGATGGCATCGGGATGGGGCTGCAATTCCAGTTGAATCAGCAGGCATTCCTGCAGAGATTTCGCCGCGATACCCGGCGGATCATAGGTCTGGATGCGCTTGAGCATCTGCTCGACCTTTTGCGGATCGGCGTTGAGATCCTGAGCGATCTGTTCGACCCCGATTTCGAGATAGCCGTCCGGACCCAGATTGCCGATGATGTATTCGCCGATCTCCACGCCTTCGCCGATCAGCCGATCCATGTGCAGTTGAGAAATCAGGTATTCGGAAAGCGTCTGCGTGGTCGGGCGGGGAGACTCCTGGATTTCGACATTGACCGGCAGCGCGCGAGGCCGGTATTCGTAGTAATCCTCGTCGTTGAGGACAGATTCCCAATCCACCTCGGCGGATTCAACTTTCGCCGGTTGCTCCTGTTTGTCCTCCTCATCCAGCTCTTCCGCGCTCTGGGGGACTGGAAGCTCCTCGTCCGTCTCGGCCAGCTCGTCCTCCGGCGTCTCCAGCTCATCGAGAAAGGGATTTTCGGTCAGCTCAGCCCGCACCCGCAACTCCAGCTCCAGCAGCGGAAGCTGGATGAGCTCAGATCGCAGTATCTGCAACGGCTGGATGGCCAGCTCCAGACGCTGCCGCAAATCTTGTCGTAGCGATTGCATCATGGGACGCGAAAAGAATTAGGTCATCGTTCCAGCTTAAAGCTCTCACCCAGGTAGAGGGTTCTGGCTTCCGGATCGTTCGCCAGAAAGTCCGAACTTCCGGATTTCAGGATTTTACCTTCATAGAGCAGGTAAGCCCGATCCGTAATGGAGAGCGTTTCATGCACATTGTGATCGGTGATTAGCACGCCGATGCCGCGATTTCTTAGACCTCCCACCAGTTCCTGGATATCGCCGACGGCGATGGGATCTATTCCCGCGAAGGGTTCATCGAGCAGGATAAATTTGGGACAGGTGACCAGCGCCCGCGTGATTTCCACCCGGCGCCGTTCGCCCCCCGACAGGTTATACGCTTTCCGGTTCGCCAGATGCGATATGGAAAGCTCCTGCAGCAGCTGGTCCAGCCGGCGTTTTCTCTCCTTGGCGTTGATCGGCTGCGTTTGCAAGATGGCCAGGATGTTCTCTTTTACCGTCAGCTTGCGGAAAATCGAGGGTTCCTGCGATAGATAGCCGATCCCCAACCGAGCGCGTTTGTACATGGGCAGCCGGGTGATATCCTGCGCCTGCAGGAAGATCCTCCCCTCCGTGGCGCGGATCATGCCGGTCATCATGTAGAAGGTGGTCGTCTTGCCGGCGCCGTTGGGGCCCAGCAGGCCGACGATTTCCCCCTGCTTCACCTCCAGACAGACGTGATCCACCACCGGCCGCCGCCCATAGACTTTCACCAGGTCGCGGCAGAGCAGAACTGGTCCATTTGATGCGGGGTAGCCTTCCATCAATTCTCCACTCTCACCGGCCGTGGCGCCGTGCCCGGGCTCTGTTCACCAGCCGAAATTAGCTTTTCAAGCTGCCACGGATAGTAGGTTCCTTCCGTGCCCCCTTCGACGCTGATCCAACGGACTCTGCCATTTTGCATCCACAATTTGATGCGATCACCGGAAACCAGATTGGCGCCCTTAGATCCCTCCTCCTCGCGGACATAATATAGACTGGCGGCGTTGCCCTGGATATAGAGACTGTCTATCCCGCTTCCCTTAAAGGTCAGCTCCATCCGTCGTCCGGTGGCGCGATTCACGGGTTCCGGCAAAAGGGAATCCACCGGCGCCGTCGCCTGCGCCCGCCCCATGAGCAGCACGCGATCAATGCGCTCCTCGGCGAAGAACGCCTCTACCGTATCTGCCTGCATGACGTCCCGCGACCGTTTCAGGATCGGGCTGCCGGTGAGCTGCGCCCATTCGCCCTCGTCCTTATAAACAAGCTTCTGCCCCCAGGCGTCAAAATCATTGCGCCGCAGATGCACGCTGTCCGTGACCACGGCCTGCTGGGACTTGAAGTAGTATTCAATGACGCGCCCATCAACCACCATCGAATCGTTTTCGCCGAAGTAACGCACCAGCCGCGGATCCTGAGTCATCGCGCCCCGTTCGGTTTCGCGATTGTAGGTTCCCAGGTTGCCCGTCATGAAGGCGTTCTCCCGCAAGGAATGCAATCGCACCCGCCCCACCAAATTCACCTCGCGCCGCTCTTCATGATAGATCGCCCGGTCGCAATAGATCTCGATGGAGTCCTGTTCGATGCGGACGTTGCCATCTCCGGTGGCGCGCCCATCGCGTTCGTAATAGATCGCCTGGTTGGCCCAGAACTGCCGGGTCGGTTCCTGAAAATGGACGTTGCCCGTGAATAGAATGGTGCCTGCGGTTTCATCATAAACGGCATGATCACCGGTGATGGAAAGAGTATCCTGCACGATCCAGACATTCCCATCGAGGTAGCGGATCGGCCCCGCCGGCCCCTGCTCGATGCGCAGTTGATCGGCCTGCTTCAATTCAATGGGCGCCTGAGCCTGCGCGGCGTCCGGCGCAAAATAGCCAGGCGCGACGAGCAGAACGAATCCGACGATTGCACACCTCACTTCTTCCCCGCCCGTCGAAAGGTTTGACCGGTAGGCCGTTGCAGGCTCCAGGAGGTTAAATCCTCGTCCGCTTCAAAGTCATAGCCGCGCAGCGAATCATATTCGGTGATCATGACCACCAGCGTATCGGACCGTATCTTGCGCCCCTGCCGATCCCAATACAACCGCTCGCTGCGCAGCGTCGCTCCGCTGTCTGAAACCACCACCACGCTATCCTGCGCCATGAACAGATCCGTTAGTTCCTCAATTCGGGCGCGCCGCGAGGTTAATTGCGAGGAATGGATTCCCCGGCTGTTATAGAAGTCAACCACTACGCCGCTGTCCATTTCGGTGATTTTGCGCTTCTCATAAGTGCTGATTTTTCCGGCCTGAATGACCGATTTCAATTTGCCCCCCTCGATCACTTCAATACGGCCGTTCCAGATTACCTGATCCGGCGCCTGGGATTCTCCGCCTTCACCCGTCTGGGATTCAGGCAGCTTCGAGCAGCCGATGACCAACAGCAAAAGAACCAGCGGCTTGATGACGCGCATCCTTCGCCTATCCAATTCCCGACTTCAGCAGGTCGTGCATGTGCACGATGCCCACCAGTTCCCCGGTGGCTCGGGTCACGATCAGTTGCATGATGCTGTGGCGCTCCATAATATTGATGGCTCGCGTCGCCAGGGCCTCCGGTTCGATGGTTTTGGGATTGGCGCTCATCAGATCGAGCGCGCGGATCTTGGTCAAATCCTCCTGGCGCTCCAAGAGGCGCCGCAGGTCTCCGTCCGTGATGATCCCCAGCAGCTTGCCGTTTTCCGCGACGCAAGTCGCCCCCAACCGCTTACTGGTCATTTCCATAATCAGTTGCTTCAGCGGAGCATTCCGAGGGACGATAGGAATTTCATCGCCCGTATGCATGATCGCCTCCACCCGCGTCAACAGGCGCCGTCCCAGCGTTCCCCCCGGATGCAGCAGCGCGAAATCCTCTTGTGTGAAGCCCCGCCGGTATAACAGCGCAAGGGCGATGGCATCGCCCATGACCAAAGCCGCCGTAGTGGAAGCGGTCGGAGCCAGATCGAACGGACAGGCTTCTTCTTTGACGGAAACGTCTACCACCACGTCGCATCGCTCCGCCAGCGGGGAGGCGGGATTGCCCAACAGTCCGATCACGGGAATTCCCAGCAGCCGAAAGGCCGGCAGAAGGGCATCCAGCTCGTCGGTCCGCCCGCTTTTCGATACCACCAGCACAGCATCGCGGGGACTCACGACGCCGACGTCCCCATGAGCCGCCTCGCTGGGATGCAAGAAAAGCGACGGCGTCCCTGTCGAAGAGAGCGTGGCGGCGATTTTTCGCGCTACCAGTCCCGATTTTCCCATGCCAGTCAGAATCACGCGCCCGCTGCGCCGTCCGCAAGCCTCCAGAATTTCGAGCACCTCGAGGATCTTTTTATCCACCCGCCCCAGAAGTCCTCGCACGGCGCCTGCTTCGATCTGAATGACCCGGCGGCACTCTTCCAGCGTGTGATCGCCTGAACCTTTTTTTCGCGCCATGAAACTTCCCTAACTCTCGGGACAAAATCGCTGCAAAATCGCCTCCCAGAATCCTTTGCCCCGAAGGATCAATTCAATCACCTCGCGCACGGCGCCTCGGCCTCCGGCGTACCGCGACACGAAATGCACCCGACTCCGCACTTCCTCATGAGCATCCGCCGGAGCCGCCGCGAATCCCACCCTCTTCAGCAAGGGCAGGTCAAACAGATCATCTCCCACAAAGCCGATCTGCTCCGCCTTCAGCCCGGTCTGACTCATGATTTCATCAAGGATCAGTCCTTTATCGGTCCGCCCCTGATAGACCAGCTCAATGTGCAGCTCGCGAGCCCTTTCGGAAACGATGCGCGACTCGCGTCCGGTCACCAGCCCGGTCCTGATCCCGTAATGATGCGCCAGGTAGATGCCGAAACCGTCCCGCACGTCGAAGGACTTCCCCTCGATCCATTCCGCGTCGTAATGCAGCCGCCCATCGGATAGGGTACCGTCCACATCCATCAGCAGTAATTCTAAGGGTTTAAGGCGCCCGATTAGGGCAGCGGGAATGGCTTCCATAAAATCGGCATTTTATTTGCAGTATAATTATACTTCTTTTGGGCTGCTTTGTCAAGGGAAAAGCGATCCCATTTGCGATTTAAGCGGCGTATTTTCGCACGCTTAAATTTCGCAATGGGGCTTGACATGGCCGCCCGCTTATCGTATGTTTTCTTCTCAAATTGGGCGGATCTGGAATCGCCCGGTCATCGTATAATGCTGTAAAAGCCCAAGATGGGGCGACCGCCCCCACAGGACACATCGAATCTGCATGAAACCACTACGCCCGCTTCCCGCACTGCTATTTCTGCTGCTGATCGGCTGCGCCAACGAAGGAGATTCCCCCGTCGAACCCGCTCCCCTGTTTGAAAACCAGTGGCGGATCCGGCTCTCCAACCTGGTCTTGGAAACGACCATTTACGATACCGTTCAGGTAGAAATCATGGGCGTGGCTCCGCAGGCGGTTGATTCGGTCGTAGGAGTGATTACGACCCCCTTTGGGCAGCTCGCCGGAACCTTCCGCCTCTACGATGACGCGAGCGCCTATTCGCTAAACGATGCCTCCGAATTTGCCAGCACCCATTCGGGCGACCTGGTCGCCAATAATGGCCGTTTCACACGCCTTATTAATTCCCATTTTGCCGATTCAGCAGGAACTTATTACCTCGCCGTGCAGGCCTGGCGGGATCATGAGATCGCCTGGACGCCGCAGGATACGTTTCTGGTTTCACTGAGCCTGCCCCCGCAGGTCTCAAACCTCAACCTGCCCGATACCCTTTATTCGGGCTTTCCACCTTTTCAAATCGGCCTGCAAGCCTTCGATCCGGATGCGGCCTTCGGAGATTCCGTGGTCAGCGTGCAGATGAGACTCTATTCCAGTTCCGGCGCGTTCCTGGGCGATCCGATACAGTTGACGGCTCTGGATCAAATCAATTACGGCCACACGATTTCCGCCGATTTCGCCGTCGGTCTCGATTCCAATTTCTATACTTTCGCCTTTCGCGCTTATGATACCTTTAATATGATCAGCGATTCTCTGGGCAGGTCGGTCTATATAGAGAACGTGGCGCCATATCTAGCCGATCCATTCTTTTCCGACACCGTAGTGACTCTTCCCCTGCCCGGAGATACGACTTCTTTCCTTGCCAGTGTCCGCGCCTGGGATGACCAGACGGCGGAAGATATCGTCGAAATTTACATCCAAGCCCTAAAACCCGATTCGACCTTCGGCTCGATCGTCGAACTTTTCGACGATGGGCAATCTGAAGTCAGCGGAGATGAAGTGGCTGGCGATTCGACTTTCACGAGAATCATTTCAATCTGGCCTAACAATCTCTTGGGCCTCTATGTCTTCCATTTCCGCGGCCTTGATCAGGCCGGCAATCAACGTGAGATTACTCAAAACCTATGGGTCATCCCTTGAGCTTTTCCAATCTGCCACGTCGCCTTTCATCAATGGTCATTGCGAGGGGCGCAGCTTCGAAGCAATCTTTTCTCCTTGCACTGCTGTTACTAACCTCAACCGCTTTCGCTCAACTCCCCGGCAAAATCGGCTACCGCATGATTTCCGAAGGCTCGCCTGAGGCCGACCGGTTGCTTTCCAACTCGGTCATTGACATCATCCCTTTCGGCGATGACGTGTTGATGGGCACGGGCGGAGGGATCTCACTATGGCTGGGAAACGACTGGCAATCCTACGATGAGAGCGATGGAATGGGGCACGGCTCGGTATCTGCGCTTGGCGTTCAGGATAATACAATTTGGGCGGCGACGGCTTATACGGCTTCCACTTCGGTGGGCTACCTACCGGCCGGCGGCGGAGTCGGCTTCAGCCCTGACGCCGGTGTCTCCTGGATCTGGTTTGATCAACCTGTAGATCCGGATACGGTCACGACCTATGAGCCGACGACCACGAACATCCAAAATGTCACTTATGATTTGTTGGTCACTTCCACGGATATCTGGATCGCCTCTTGGGGCGGCGGCCTGCGCAAGTTAAATCTGGCCGGGTTGGCTTTAGGCGATACGATTTGGCAGGTCGTTACACCGGATACTTTCGCCTTCTCGGTTCTGGATCATCTGAATCACCGAGCTTTTGCTGTGGTCGGCGACGACAGCATCCTCTGGGTCGGCACGGCGGCCGGCGTCAATAAATCATTGGATAACGGTGAAACCTGGGAGAATTTCGGACACAGCGACGGAATCTCCGGCAATTTCATCACCGCTCTGGGCCTGCAAAAATGGAGCACGCACGAAGTTCTCTGGGCGGCCTCCTGGCCGGCGGAAAGTTCAGCCGAATACTACGGCGTCTCCATGACCGAGAACGGCGGACTGTCATGGTCCGTTCCGCTCACCGATACGGTCCAAACCCTCAAGGCCCACAATTTCGCCTTCGATGATTCGGTCGTTTATGTCGCCAGCAACATAGGTTTGTATAAGAGCGTGTATCCATTTGATAACTGGGAGGTCATTGCCGACATCATCATGATGGATGACACGACGGGTCAGCGATTCGAAATCTACGATCCCGAAGTTTATAGCGCCCTCGCACACAAGACCCTGTTGGATACAACGCTCTGGGTAGGCACTGCCGATGGCATCGCCTCCAGCCCCGATTATGGCAACACCTGGAATATTCAGCGCTCCTTCGTTCCGACTCCAGCAACCTATGCCGCTCCCAATCCCTTTTCCCCCCGCTTATCGCCTTTCAGAGTCCGATTTGTTTACGAAATGCCCTCGGCTGGAAATGTGACCGTGAAAGTCTATGATTTCGCCATGGATTGTGTGGCGACCGTTGCTGACAATGTCTATCGCAATCCCGGTGTACAAAATGGTGTACAAAATTATGAAGAATGGGATGCTCGGCGCAGCGACGGCAAGGAGGTTGCCACTGGAGTCTACTACTACAGCATCGAGCGATCCGGCGCCAGCACGATCTGGGGGAAAGTAGCCGTAGTCTATTAGGAACAAATGTAAAATGCAAAATCTAAAATCCAAATTTCTCGCGGGGCCCATGACTGCCAGCTCGATGGGATTGTTGCTAATCCTTCTGATAGGCGCGCCGACCTGGGCGGGAACCAATGCCGGCATGGCCGGAGCTTTTTTGCGGATGGGTTTGGGAGCGCGCGCGCTGGCGATGGGCGATGTCGGAGTTGCCATTCCAGCCAGCGGCTTTGGGATCTACTACAATCCCGCCTCGTTGCCGCACTTAGAGCGCATGGCCCTATTGACCTCGTATAGCTTCCTGCCTCTGGGTCGGCAATTGAATTTCGTCGGTTTTGCCGCGCCGCTGCATCCGCTGACCGGCAGCGCCGGGGAGGCTTTGAACGCCGGTGTCGGCCTGGGATGGATCGGCGCCAGTTCCGGGGACATTGATGGACGCGATAACGACGGCAATCCCATCGGCACCTTCAGCAATTCCGAGAATGCCTTCTACTTCTCCTTTGGGCTTCGCCTTTCTCAGATGCTCAGCGTGGGCTTTTCCCCGGTTATCTTCTCTAACAGTTTCCCCGATCTCAGCCAGGGCGAGACTCTGAAGAGCTCGCGCGTCGGCTTTGACGCCGGAGTGATGGTTCATCCCATTCCCCGCCTGCATCTGGGCGCTCAGGCCCGGCACCTCAACGCTCAATACCGCTGGGATACCAGCACGCTTTACGGCGACAACGGAACCACGCAGACGGATAAATTTCCGCGCATTTACCGCCTCGGCGCCGCCTATGACACGGATGCTGGACTGCTCTTGGCGGGCGATTTTGAGACCAGCGACCAGCAAGATAATCAATTGCATTTGGGGGCGGAATATACGTTCAGCGGCTACGAACCCTACGCCTTTGCGCTGCGCGCCGGTTATGATGATCAAGATCTGGCCTTCGGCCTGGGGATCGGATTTGCGGTCTGGAAGCTGCGCGGCCAACTGGACTACGCCTATCAAATCCAGGATGCCCCGCCTTATGACGCCCAGGTCATTTCCTTTGCCGTGAGCTTTTGATGAAACTACTCCTTTCCACTCTGGTCATGCTATTGCTCGCGTCGAGCCTATGGGCGGAAAATCCCGGCTCCATGCCCCTGCTGAAAATGGCGCCAGATGCCCGGTCGGTGGCCCTGGGAGAGACCGGCATAGCGGGATCGCAGGGAGCCATGGCGGCGTTCCATAATCCGGCGCTTCTGGCTTTCTCGGAACAGTCTCAGGCCGCCTTCGCTTACTCCGATTGGCTCCTCGACCTTTCCTTGCAATCCGGCGCCCTTCTCTTCGATTATGGCAGATTTTCGACGGCCTTATCCTTCAACACCTTCACGACCCCCGACATCGAACGCCGCGTGCTGCCCTCCGACCAGCCGCTGGAGACCTTTTCCGCGCATGATATGGCGGCGGGCTTGAGCCTGAGCTACCTATTCCGCCGCGATATTTCGCTGGGCATCACGGGCCGATTCCTCTATCAACAGATCTACGTGGAAGAGGCCTCTGGCTTCAGTTCGGATTTGGGTATAGCCTATCGCCCGGCTTTTTATCCCATCACCTTCGCTGCGGCTCTGCGCAACATCGGCAAGATGAACGCATTGCAGCAGGAGGTGCCCCCCCTGCCGTCCAATTTTGGTGCCGGTGTCAGCGGCCAGGTTTTTAAGCGCGAGGACTTCGCTCTGCGAGGCATGGCCGATGCCCTGATTTATTTCGATGACGATGTGCGGATTCATGCCGGGCTTGAAGGCTCCTACAAGAGCCTTCTCTTTCTGCGCCTCGGCTATCAGACCGGAAGCGAGCTGCGCAAGATTTCGGCCGGCGCGGGCTTGAGCTGGACCCGATTCGCCTTCGATTACGCCTACCAGCCGCTTTCAGAGGAATTCGAGGCCAGCCATCGGTTTGCCCTTTCGATCACTTTTTAAATGATGCTGTTTCTTTAGATCCTTTGCGTCTTTGCGGTTAAGAATTTTGCTTTGAATTGACAAAGGAGATACTATGGCAAAGTACCGTATCGCCTGGTTGCCGGGTGACGGCGTCGGCAAGGAAGTTATGGAAGCTGCCCGCCTGGTTCTGGATACGCTGAAAGTAGACGCCGAATATATTCACGGCGACATCGGCTGGGAATTTTGGATCCAGGAAGGCAACGCCCTGCCGGATCGCACAATCAAGTTGCTGGGCGAAACAGATTGCGCCCTTTTCGGAGCCATCACCTCAAAACCCAAGGAAGAGGCCGCCAATGAATTGCGCCCCGAACTGCAAGGCAAAGGCCTCAGCTATTTCAGCCCCATCGTCATGCTGCGCCAGAAGCTGAACCTGCACACGAACATCCGCCCCTGCAAGGGCTACCAGGGCAATCCGCTGAATTACAAGGAAAGCATTGACCTGGTCGTTTTCCGTGAAAATACCGAAGGAATGTATGGCGGCGTGGAGTTCTTTCCGCTCCCCAAGTCCGTTTTCGACGCCCTTTGCCTCCACCCCAAGATGAAGGGATTCGGCGTACATCCGCTGGAAGAGATTGCCCTATCCACGCGCATCATGACCCGCAAAGGGTGTGAAAACATAGTGCGCCAGGCTTTCGAATTCGCCCGCAAGCACAAGCGCAAATCGGTCACCATCGTGGACAAGCCCAATGTCCTGCGCGAAACCGGCGGGCTGATGATCCGCTCCGCGCGCGCTGTCGCCAAGGATTATCCCGAAATCCCTCTCTATGAGACCAACATTGACGCCCAATGCATGTGGCTGATCAAGAATCCCTTCGACTATGACGTGATCGTCGCCGAAAATATGTTCGGAGATATCCTCTCAGATCTCTGCGCGCAGTTGGTCGGCGGTTTGGGCTTCGCCTGCGCCGGAAATATCGGCGATAAATACGCCGTCTTCGAGCCGACGCACGGATCGGCTCCCAAATATGCGGGTATGTACAAGGTCAACCCCATCGCCACCATTCTCTCAGCCAAAATGATGCTGGACTGGCTGGGGGAGACCGAAAAAGCGGCGCGAATGGAAAAGGCCGTCGCGGCGGTCATCGCCGAAGGTCAGGTGCGAACTTATGACATGGGCGGCAAAGCTAAGACGATGGAGATGGCCCAGGCGGTGGCCGCAAAGATCTGACGAATATCCGTAGGGGCACGGCGCGCCGTGCCCCTACCATGGCCAAAATATCCGTAAAAAGTCCGCTTCGGCGGACTTGATTTTTGCATTCAAAGATTGTATCTTATAGGGTTAAATCATCTGATGTGCGCATGTTTGGGAACCGAAAAACTGGATTCGCACTGACAACCGCAGCCATTTTATGGCTGAATCTTGCCGTGACGGGATGCGATCTGTTTCGCACCAGGCCAACAGATCCGCCCTTGGATACCGGATCGCCCTGGAATCCGCCCAGCTCGGCCGCTCAAGTACTCCTGAACATGAATCAGGCGCTGACGGAGATGAACGCTCAGAACTACCTGCGGAGTTTTTTCGGGCCGGACGATGGCGATTTGGGATTTTTCTTCAAGCCGAATACCAATGCCGGTGGCTGGCCGCTCAGCGCCCCCTGGGGCTACGCCGAAGAGAGCCAAACTATACAGTACCTTTTCACCATCATGACGCCGGCCGATCCGCCCTTTCTGGTCTTCGGCGAAGGAACTGATTTCACCTATGGCAATCTCGATTCCGTGCGCCTGACGCGCCCCTATAATTTGCAGGTTCACACATCCGATCCCACGCTGCCACAGGAGATGAGCGGCGTTTCGGACTTCTATCTGGCCTCCACCTCCACTGGCTACTGGGCCATCTACCGCTGGGAAGACGTGGAAGGCTATCCGTCCTGGACGGATTTGAAGGCGGGACTTTATTAATGCAGAATGCCTCCGGCCGGATAATATTTATTGCCATAAGCGTTTGCTTATTTTCCGGCTGCCTAAATCCCTTTGCACCGGCCCTGGGCGATCCGGCCGAATCGCTCTGGACGGATCAACAGACGGTGGGCGAACTGTTGGCCAATTTTCGCAACGCTTATAACTTGCAGGATTCCCTGCGCTATTCCAATTGCTTAGCCGACAACTTCATCTTCTATTACTACGACGTCGAAAATTCCCGCGAGGATCAGTGGGGCCGCGACACCGATCTCAAGGCCACCGGCGGCCTGTTCCGCAATTTCGATGAAGTGGCTCTGGTCTGGTATGCCGTGCCGCCGGCCATCGCGGAGTTTTCCAGCGCCGATTCCAGCCTCGAATTCGACGTCAGCTTCAGCCTGTCGCTCTACGGAGATAATTCGTCGGCCTATGATTTATACGGCTTTGCCCGTTTTAAGGTACTGATGGAATCGGGCGACCAGTTCCGCATCGTCTGGTGGAAGGATAACACGGTCTTTTAACATATTCGCCGTGTGGGCGCACAGCCGTGCGCCCCTACAAGCGCAAAGGTTTGTCCTATGAAACTCGGCGTCAACATTGATCATATCGCCACACTGCGGCAGGCTCGCGGAGGCAAAGATCCCGATCCCGTCGCCGCTGCCGCCATCGCCGCTCTGGCCGGAGCCAGCAGCATCGTCTGCCACCTGCGCGAAGATCGCCGCCACATTCAGGATCGCGACCTGGAGCTGCTTCGGGCCACGGTCCACACTCGCCTGAATCTGGAAATGGCCGCCGCCCCGCAGTTGCTCGAGAAGGCTCTGCTGGTCCGCCCGGATGTCGTCACCCTTGTGCCCGAACGCCCCGGCGAGCGCACTACCGAAGGCGGTTTGGACATTTCAGCGATGGTGCTTCGGATTAAAGAGGTTGTGGCCACCTTGAACGCCGCCGGCATCGAGGTCAGCCTCTTTGTGAATCCCGAACCTGGCGCCGTGCGCGATGCGGCCAGAACCGGCGCCCAGGCCGTCGAGCTGCACACCGGCCTTTATGCCGCGGCCAAGAATGCTCAGGAGCGCGACCTGGCGCTGGAAGATCTCCGTTCCGCCGCGCTGGCCGGCGCCAAACTGAGGTTTTATGTCGCCGCCGGACACGACCTGAATTACCACAATGTCGCGCCGGTCGCGGCCATTGATCAAATCCAGGAACTCAATATCGGCCATTCCATCATCGCCCGAGCCGCCCTGGTGGGGTTGGCTAAGGCGGTGGAAGAAATGCGCCGTCTTATAGAACGCTAGGCAGGCAATACACGAGGAGAATCATGCGCGTGGATACTCGCTGGCTCAATCTCATAATCCCCATCTCGATAATTTTGATATTCGGTTGCGGCGGCGGAGGCGATGGCGGAACTCCGCCTGTGGCTCATCCCCCAACGGTCCAAATCACTCAGCACCCACCGGCGACCATAAATCCCGACGATGACGCCAGTTTCGTCTGGCAAGGCGCTGACCAGGACGGCGACCTCGCCGGATATTTCATCAACCTGGATGGCGCTTTTCAAGCCACAGCCACCACTGCCATCACCTACAGCAACCTCACGCCCGGTACGAACTACGTTTTCTACGTCTTCGCCGTGGATTCCGGCGGCCTGCATTCGGATACGGCCTCCTGGGCCTTTGCCGTCGCCGAGCCTCCCTCAGAGATAACCCTGGGACTCGCAGGAATTGGAATCACCGATGACGATGGAGACGCCTTCTGGACGGAGTATCAAGTCCGCTGGTGCCCGCAGTTCGCCACGGGAGCAACGATCTCCCTGCGCCTGATTTATGCTCTCCAGACCACCTATGGCAGCAATCCTGAAATCATTGACAGCAGCGAATTGATCAGCCGCGCCCCCAGCGCCACGGACACGCTCAACTTTCTGCTCCCGCCGCAGACCAAGAATTACTACGATCTGCGAGCCGAATTGCATGACGCCGATGGGGCGGTATTGGTGGATATCCCCTACGATTCCATCGTCAGCCTGACTCAGATCGGCCTGGAAGATCTGGATGGATTCCACGCCTGGTTCGACGACGCCTGGACGGCCAACGCCGTGGACACACTGCCTCCTTCCGGCTACTATGAATCCATAGATCTCTGGTGGGACGTGGACGCCTATCCCGATGCCGGCCGCGTCAAGGTGGTCGTCTATGAGCGCAATTCCGCCGGCGATGAAAGAAACTTCTTCGAAACGCAGCTCTACGACGTCGCAGGTTTCGGCTCCAATGATGTTTTTGGCATCAGCATCGCCGCCGGGACGACGGTGGACGTCTTTGATTATCGCCTGAGGCTCCTCGATCAATTCAACACCCTGCTCGATGAAATCACCTACGGCGAAGATCCGGACTTGATGGATATTCCGTTGGGCATCACGACGGGATTTCTCCCCAACAACTCGCCGCAAAGCTTATATGCCCATCCTTAAGGGATTCCATATGAAAGATCAGTTGCTCAAACTCTTCCCCGAGATCGGTCAAATCAAGGACAAGGCGCTGCAGGACAAGACGCTGGCGACTCTGGAAGACGCCGCCCGTCTGGGCGGCTGGACGCCGGAAGATCTCGACAAGATCCCCTTCACGCTGCTGATCAAGGACACCAAGGTCAGCTTTCGCCAGCATGTCCGCGCCGTTACGCAGATGGCCCTGGCCTGCGCCAAGATCATGGCGGAAAACTACTCCGCCTCTTTCCAGATCAACTTTGACTACTTGATTTCGGGCGCCATCCTGCACGACGTGGGCAAGCTGCTGGAATTCCGCAAGGGCGATGCCGGCTACGCCAAGAGCCGCTCGGGCAAGCTGCTGCGCCACCCCTTTTCCGGAGCTGGTCTCTGCACCAAGCACGGCCTGCCGGATGAGGTGGTTCACATCGTCGCCGTGCACGCCAAGGAGGGCGAAGGCGGCTACCGTTCGCCCGAAGCTGTGGCGGTTCACCACGTGGATTTCGTAAACTTTGAACCGTTGCACGACCTGTGATGCGGATTTTGCCTGATCAATTTAAAGCCGTCATATTCGATCTGGACGGCGTCCTGATTGATTCCATGCCGCACCATGTCCGCGCCTGGCAGGAAGTCTTTCGCACCTTCGGCGTCGAATTGCCCGCTGATGAGCTGCGCAAACACGAAGGCGAGAAGGCCAAGATCACCATTGGCCGATTGGCCCAAAAACATGGCCTGCGTTTCAGCGACCAGCAGTTGGAAGACCTGGTGGAACAGAAGCGGCAGATCTACAGACGCAGCGCCCCGCGCGGGCTGCGCCCCATTGCACAGCAGATAATCCGATTGCTTCAGGATGGCGGATTCCAGCTCGCCATCGTTACCGGTTCGGTCCGCCCTAATCTCGAATGGACCCTCTCGCCCGCCGAATTGGCGCACTTTCAGACCATTGTCACCTCGGATGAGTGTCATAACGGCAAGCCCAGCGCCGAACCCTACCTGCGCGCCGCCGAACGTCTCCATCTGCCGCCTTCGCAATGCCTGGTCATCGAAAATGCTCCGCTGGGCGTCCAGAGCGCCAAGGCCGCCGGCATGAAGTGCGTCGCCATCACCACCACGCTGCCCGCGGAAGCTTTATACGCGGCAGATTGGATTTTACCCGATCTCGATAATCTGCAAGTTGGATAAACTCATCCTCATGGGAGGTTTCCATGCCGCACCGAAGCCTGATCACGATCGAACAGCACATCATGCTGCAGGAGCGAGCGCATCCCGAAGCCACGGGTGTATTCACCCAACTGCTCATGGATATCGCTCTGGCGGGGAAGCTCATTTCGCGGGATGTGAACAAGGCGGGCTTGGTGGAGATTTTGGGATCCACCGGCGAGCGCAATGTGCAGGATGAGGAGATCCAGAAGCTGGATGAGTTCGCCAATCGGACGCTGATTCAGCGGCTCGATCACACCGGGCGCGTCTGCATCATGGCCTCGGAAGAAGACTCGAAGGTCATCGAAATTCCTCCTAATTATCCCTGCGGGAATTATACCGTGGCCTTCGATCCCTTAGATGGATCATCCAACATTGACGTCAACGTGCCGGTGGGGACGATCTTTTCCATTCATCGCAAGATCTCCAAAGGCCCGCGCGGCGAAGAAGATGATCTGCTGCAGCCCGGCCGCAAGCAGGTGGCTGCCGGCTATATCATCTATGGATCTTCCACCATGATGGTCTACACGACCGGAAACGGCGTGCATGGATTTACGCTGGATCCCTCGGTCGGTGAATTCCTGCTTTCCCACCCGGATATCAAAACGCCCAAGCGCGGCCGCATCTACAGCGCCAATGAGTCCAACTACCATTTCTGGTCGGAAGGCATCCGCAATTATGTGGATTACATCAAGACCGTGGATAAGGCCAGTGGACGGCCCTACAATGCCCGGTATATCGGATCTCTGGTGGCCGATTTCCACCGCAATTTGCTCATGGGGGGAGTTTTCCTCTACCCCGTCGACCAGAAGGATCCCAAAAAGATCAGCGGCAAGCTGCGGCTGCTGTATGAAGCGGCGCCGCTCGCCTTGATCGCCGAACAGGCCGGCGGAATGGCGACCGATGGCAAGCGCAACATTCTCGATATCGCCCCCAAATCCCTCCACCAGCGCGTGCCGTTGTTTATCGGCAGCCGCGATGACGTGAAGGACATTCATCGCTTTATCAAGCAGTACGACGCCAAGAAATAATAGGCGCCCCCAAAACAAGAAACGCCGGATGCACGCATCCGGCGTTTGCTCTCTAAGCCCTTCCGCTATTGGCTGTTTCGATGCGCCACCTGAATGATTTGGGCCATGATGCTCACCGCGATTTCAGCCGGCGTCTGCGAACCGATGTCCAAACCGATCGGCGCATGCACCCGCTCCAACTCCTCTTTCGAATGCCCTTCATCGGATAAGATTTTAAGCACTTCCGCCTTCTTCTTGCGGCTGCAGATCATGCCGAGATAGGCATAAGGCTTGCCCAGCACTCCGCGCATCACCTCCAGATCCGTATCGTGGCAGCGCGTTACCACGATGATGAAGGCGGGCTGAACAAGATCCAGATTTCGGGTCAGTTCGGTAAAGGCGCCGACGTGCCTTCCCGCGGCGTCCGGAAAGCGTTCGGCAGAGGCATATTCCGGACGATCATCGAGAAGGTAATGGAGATACCCCAGTTCCGCCGCAAATTTCGCCAGAGGCCGCCCGATGTGGCCCCCGCCGAAGATATAGAGCTGCGGCAGCCGCTTCAGCGGTTCAACGAAAAACTCCATTCGTCCTCCGCAAATCATGCCGGTATCGGAACCTGCATCCATGAGCTCATGCTGGACGATGCGCCCCTTCCCCGCTTGGAGCGCCTCCAGGGCTTCCCGAATGACCAGCGCCTCTACCGCCGACCCGCCGATGGTTCCGAAGATCGTCCCATCGTGGCGCACGATCATCTTCGCGCCCACCTCCCGCGGAGTTGATCCTTGCGTCCGTATGACGGTGACCAACACCGCGGGGATTCCCCGGCGTTCCAGATTCGTTAGTTCGCTCCAGATATCCAGGACGATTCCTCCAATAGGAAAGGGCGGTCCCGAGGAACCGCCCCACACGCAAGCGAAACCTACTTGTTCTCCATCTTGAGCTTCAAATTATCAAGCTCCTCGCGCAACTGGTCGAGCTGTTTTTGCAAGTCCTCCATAGAGCCCTCGAAATGCTCGGGAAGCTCGCTCATGTGCCGCTCAATTTCCGGTCCGATACCCTCCAGGTCGAGTTCGAGCCCTTCCGGACCGATGAAGCAGCCCCTTCCTTTGCCTCCCATGCCCTTCATATCGCAACGCGCTTTGGGCATATCCGCCAGCGCCACTCTCAGCGTGCGCTTCTGGCCATCTCGAAGCAACGTCACTTCCACTTCGTCGCCTGCCTTTTTTTCGCAAATCGCCTCGCGCAGATCCGCGCGGTCAGACACATCTTCGTCACCAATTTTAATGATGACGTCACCGGCTTTGATCCCCGCCTTTTCTGCCGGAGTGTCTTTGATCACCGTCGCCACCAGCATTCCCTCGCCGTCCTTGACTTTAAAATATTCGGCGAGTTGATCGCTGAGTTTCTGCACTTCCACACCCAGCCAGACGCCGCAGGCTTCCGGCGAGCAACATCCGCCCTTCATCATCATCATGCGGCCCGGGCGTCCTTTCATACCTTTGTACATGCGGAATTCTTGGGCGACGTCTTCAGCCTCGCCCAGCTTCGCCGTCAGGTTGATTTCCTTCCCATCGCGGAAAACAACCAAGGCGGCCTTGTCGCCGGGCTGCGAAGCGGCAATCATTTCTCGCAGTTCATCTACGTCCTTGACCGCCTTGTCCCCAAATTTGACGATGATGTCGCCCTCTTCCAAGCCGGCTTCATCTGCCGGACTGTCATCCGCCACGTCATCCACGAGGACGCCATCACCCTTGAACTTTAAGGATTCCCGCGTCTCGTTGTCCAATGGCTCCAGATAGATTCCAAGATATCCGCGCTCTTTTTCCCCGGCGTAGGATTGCCCCAGCGCCATAAGGAGCGTTATTGAGGTCAGCGCGGCCAGCCCCAACCAGCGGCGCAGTTCGCTTCTTTTGATCCTTGCGTTTTTCATCCTTTCCTCCCCATTATTTCGCAATTATATCGGTATTTCTTCTTGATACTCTTAAGCCGGCTTTGAAGTTCCTGATCCGGGATATTCCCGCGCCAGACCCTCATCCAATCCCAATAAGCGCGTCTTCAGAACCCGGGACGCCAAGGCCAGATCAAACGTGTTATTGCGCGGATAATCGTGCTCAAATCCCGCCGTGCTGGCGGATGACAGTATGAGCAGATCGGGATTCAATCCCACTCTCTGGGCCAGTTTCAGCGCGAAGGAATAGCGGTCGGTCGGCTCCGTGCCGCCCAAATGGATGATCCCGGAAAAATCTCCCGCCGCCAATTCCCAGAGGCAATCCGCCAAATTTTGGACGGAAAGAAAGGAGCGAAATTGATCCGCGAAGAGATAATAGGGTTTGCCCGCCTGCACGGCTTCAATCACCTCCTGAGAGAAGGACATGCCGCCGCTACTGGCCTGCCCGTAAGTCAGATTGGAGCGGGCGATGACGGCCAGATCGCCCAGGTCGGCGACACGCTTCTCGGCCGCCAGTTTTGTCCAGCCGTAAAAATTGATGGGATTGGGCGGGTCGCTTTCGGAATAGTTCCCCTGCACTCCGTCAAAGACCATGTCACTAGATAGAAAGACCAGGCGCACCTTTTGTTTCAGGCAAATTTCACAAAGCGAGGTAGTCACCCAGGTATTGGTCTCCCAGGCCGCCGTAGGCGCATGTTCGCAGAAACGGACCCGCGAATAGGCCGCCGCGTGGATGACCAAATCCGGCTTGACGCCGCGCACCACCGATTGCAGGGCTACGGGATCGCGCAAATCCACGCGCAATGTCCGCGCCGCATCGGTGTTCACCATCGCGTTTAAATGGGTGCCCCAGACTTCCCAGTCCGCCGGCGGCCGCGCAAAGAGATGCCCGCCGATAAAACCCGATACGCCTGTGATTAATACCCTCATGCCTGATCTCAGGTTGAGACAACATTCCCCCCTGTTGCGGAGGGGGGAATGGGAGATTCTCGTATCTGACCCGCTTCCCCCTAAAAATTCGCCCCCAAGACCAAACGAACCCCGTTTGATTCATTCGTGCGATCCGGCTCGAGACGCAATCCCATCTGCCAGCCCTGCTGCCGTTTCAGCATATCGGTGGCCTTTTTGCCCGTATCAATCGCGGAAATCAGCCGGTTCAAGGCCGCCGCCCCGATGAAGAAGAAGATCTTGTTGTGCGCCGATCCGCTCTGAATGCGAATATCGTCGTATTCCCGCCGGTTGGCGTCCGCATCCCAGGCCCAGAAATAGGAGGGGTCGGTATAAAGGTCGTCAAAGGCCCGTTGCCGCAGCTTGGCGTCATTGTATTCTTCCGTATCCATGTAATCACCGATGTCGGCATAAAAGCGATTCGTCTTGCCGCTCATTTGCGCGCCGGAATGCGTGGCGCCGAAGGACATGAATTGATCCTCCTTCCAGCGGCTGTAAACCTCGAAACCGATCATCGCCGCCCACAAAGCCATGTCCGTCCAGAAAAACCTTCGAGCCGTCCCGTGATATCCCAGATATGACTCTCCCCAGCCGGGAACCAGAAGCGACCGCCACATGGCTCCGCCGCGCGTCGCCTTCTTGCCGTCCCCCAGATCAATGCTGCCACCCGGCCGCGGGCTAGACTGATCCAATGCAAAGGCTGAAATGACTGGCGCAGCCCTATGGGCAAAGAGAACGGACTTCATTTCCTCCGCCCAGCCCAGGCGGTTCAAGCCGAGGATCAGAAGCACAGCGGCGGCCGCCAGGCCGCATTTCCTGCCAAACCCCGGCATTTAAAAACGCACCATTAAACCCGCCATCGTAACCCGTTCTCCGCCAATCATGCGCGGCTCAAAATGCAGGGAACCTTCGATCTGCTGCTCCCGAGCCATCTTCTTGTTATGCCTGGTGACGGCGAATCCCGCATGCAGCGCCGAAGCCAGATGGTTCGCCAGCACGATCATGGTGAAATTCTTCGACATGTCCAGCGCGTCATTGGAATCCTTGCGCAGGTTCAGGTAGGTCTCCCGGTAGGAGTTGTTCGCCTCCCAGCGCCAGTTGAGGTGGTTGGAATCGCGATAAGGATTTGTACCCGGTACATAGCCCGTGACGGCGCCATCCCCATCTGCCGGCCAACCCGCGCCAAACTGATTGTATTTGCCGATCATTTCATAATACTGCTGATCCTGGTCCGTGGGATCCACCTCGTGCGTGAATCCATTTTGGGGGAGATAATTCAGCTTCTGATTCCAGGACAATTCCAGCCACTGCTGGACCTCCCCCGTGTAATTATCACCTGGGGTGGCTGGATCTTCATCCTTGCCGAAGTGCGATGCGGAATAAAATTCGTAGTCCAAATAGGAATCAAACCACAATTCGGTACCGGTATTCGGATAGGGCGTATAAGCCTCATCCCAGTAGGTCCAGTGGGCCTCTGCGAAGGCCTTGTAATCGTCCTCCTTGTCCATTCCTTTGCCATGGTATATCGCCACGCCAGCCCAAGCGCCTATCTCGAGAGCCAGAAATACGCCCGCCATGATCGGACTCTTCGCATAAATCTGCCCGGCGCCCGGCACAATCGCCGACAGCAGCAACGCCTTGCCCGGAATCAAGCGCTCGCCCTGATTGCCTCCCAGCGGCGTCAAGCTGTCCGGCGCGGCCTGCTCAGCCCCTTCTTGCATCGCCAGCGCCAATTGCGCCCGACTCGGGTCAAAGGCGAATTTCGATCCATCTCCTGAAGCCGCCCAGACCGGCAGCGCTAGCGACAATGAAATTAGGATGGCCATCATCCGTTGCATTTCCAACCTCGCTGTGTGGTAATTCTTCTTATCTTACCCCATGACAGGGGCAAATGATCCTGCAAATTCCCTGATTCTAATGCCTTCCCTGCGGCAGTAGACTCTGCCGCAAATTGAAATTGAACAGCAGCGTGAAGTAGAAGCGCCATTCCCGGCCATATTCATGAACGACGCTGTTATTCACCACCTGGAAACGGTCAAAACCGTAGGCCGCGTCCAAGCTGGCTGCCGTGGGGAAGGTTGTAAAACTGAAAAATTGCACCTTCAACCCCGCTCCGGCGTCCTTCTTCAGATCATCCGCCCAATCGCGGAGCCGCGGATCCCCCGTCCAGGCATTGCCCACGTCCCCGAAGGCCTGCAGGTAGATCTTATCGAGGCTGATGATCCCGAGGTTCTTGGCGGCATCCACCCATAAGGGGAGGTTATAGGCCACCCGAGCAATCGCCTTGCGCGTCCCCCCGAGGCTGTAGAAGGAATAGCCCTTCATGCCCTCCAGGCCGCCTGCGTAGAGGTGAAAGAACCCATCCACCGACCGGTCTATGAAACCAAGATCAGCGGTCAGCGTCAGGGCGTGGCCGCGCTTGACCGGCGAGGCCAGATATTTGTCGGCCAACAGTTGAAAGCGGTCGTACTCATATCTCGTATAGACTTCCTCCAACGTGCCCGCGTCGGCATCCACGGCGAAACCGTCAATGAAATCGTTGTACTCCCGCGCCGCCTTGATCTGTAAGTAATGCCCGCCGGAAGGCGCGATATCCTCATGCCGCCCGGGCGCGCGATAATCCGCCGTCAAGGTGGCTTCCAGCGATTTGCCCTTGAAATAGGTATAGCCAAATACCAACCCATCTTCCAGCGTCAGATTGGTTCGATAGCGCGAAAGGATTCCCGCCAACCTCAGTCCGATCTCATCTTTCAACTTGAGGCGGGCACCGACGTCCACCTCCAGCAGATTAAAGTTATAATCAATCGAATAGGAATCGTAGATGGGCACGGCGTTCTCGCCGCTTCCCGTCTCGCCAATAATGGTGAAGGGATCCTCAAATGACTCTGATGTGTGGCGCCTCAGGTTATAGGCTTCCACGAATATCGTCGGGGTCATTCTCTTGTAATCAACGAGGGCAAAGAGATCGTAATCCCCGCGCGCGTTCATGGCGAAACCGCCGAAGGCGCTCATCTGCTCCAAAATATCCTGAAAATAGAAGTAGAGTCCCGGCTTGAACGTGCCGAAGTCCATCGCCAGGCGAGGGAAAATGAAGGTCTTGTCGAAGCTCGGCTTGTACCATTTTGAAGGCGCCTCCGTCGCCGGATCTGTCGAATATTGCACCGGCGGCAGCGTCTCCCCATAATTTGGAATGTAGCTCATCGTCTGCGGATCGGCCGTCCTGATGGAATCCATCAGCGCCAGCTTATAACCCGTGCCGCGATATTCGGCGTAGGCCAGCTTTCCATCGCCCGAGACCGACGGCATGAACGCGCCGCCCAGAACATTGCTTACGGGCACGGAACTCGAATCCGCCAGATTTAAACGGTACAGGTTGAAGATTCCCGTTTCATCGGATGAATAGTAGATGGTTTGATCATCCGCCCAAATGGCGTCTCGCCGATCTCCCTGGCCGCCGATCAGAAGCCGCTCGTCCCCCCCCTGCACGCCGACGATCCGAATATCCCGAATATTATCGCGATTCATCGCATAGAGGATGCTGCCGCCATTCGGCGACCACTTGGGAGAATAAACCTGTTCGCCGTTGGAGTAGTGCGTCAAAGCCATTTCATTTGCAATACTCACATGGCCCTTGATCTGCCACCATTCGTCCGGCAGGTCCGCCACCCAGAGGTTTTGCGTTCCATCCGCATTGACTACGAAGCTGAGGCGCTTTCCATCCTTCGAAACATTGACCCGCGAGGCCCGCCGCCCCTCCGTCAGCCGGATCTCCTTCTCGGCCTGGAGATCCCAGGCGGCGATGTCGTCAAAATGCGAGCCGTGCTGGCCCGGCCCGAACTGCTTGTGATAAAAGATGAACCGCCCATCCGCACTGAAAGAAAGCGGCGACACGACGCCTCCTTTCAACTGCTTGAGACTGTCCTTCTCAACATCGTACAGATACAGCGCTGAGGTGAAGAAATAGTCCGTCCCTTTGTTGGAAGTGAAGGCGATGAATTTTCCATCCGGGCTGAAGCAGGGATAGAGATTGGCAAATCCCTCCTTTTCGATAATGCGGCCGCTGACGGCATTTGCGGATATTGCCGCCGTGCGCAGCGAGTAAGTCTTACGCAAGTCCGATGCCCAGGCCTGATAGAGCTCATTTCCGGATATCCCCAGTTGTCTTCTCACGGCGCGATCGAAGGAAAGCGCCGCCAAACTGCGCATGTCCTTGGACAGGGCTTGCAGCTTATCCGCGCCCCAGCGATCTACGATGTAGCGCACCAGAGAAAAGCCCTGATTATAGACCGATTCCGCATCCAGGCTGATCTTGCCATAATAGCCCATCTCGGTGTAGCTTAAGAGCTTGTCGTCGAGAACCCTCATGCGCAGGAGCATGTCCCGGTGCGAATCCCAATGATCGTAGCCCAGACCAGGCTTCTGGGTCTGAGAACACCCTTCCGCAAACCAGGGCGGAATGATGGTCATGGGCAGCGGGTAGGAGGCCAGCACGTTGGGATAGCCGTAGAGCACGTCCGGCCGCTTCTCCTCTTCGTATTCGATCCACTGGGCATAAAAGGCGGGCAGCCAGCGCGGCCCCTTGCGCGCCGCCCCGAGCTGAATCAGGTGAGTGAACTCATGCGTTATGACGTTGCGCAGCCAGTTGTGCGTGCCGCGCAGGTCGAAATCCAGCGCCGTGGCCCAGATCAGGATCTTGTTGTCGTAATAATAGGCCCCGCCGTTGGAATAGTCGTCATGATCGCGGACGATGACGCTCGTCTTGGAATCGGGATAATAATTGTAGAGCGAGGTAATCGGCTCATAAACATCTTCGGCGATGGCGGCCAATTCCCGCGCCGTGCGCTCCGCTCCCTGGTGATAATAGATCTTGAAATGCCCGGTCTCGTGCACTTGCCATAGCAATTCCGGATGGTTGTACTCCTCGGGTTGGGCCGAAGCTGTTCCGGGCAATATTAGAAGCGCGAGAAAAAGCACTCCTTGAATCACCCGAATCCGCCGCGGCGGATCGGGTGCTCGTCTTTCCCAAAGTCTCTGAACAGACTGACGACTCAGGGGGAATCTCACTTCACCACCGCAATTTTAATGAACGTCCGCTCCGTCTTGCCCTCCGCTTCGGCTTCTACGCGACCGATATACACGCCCGAGCTCACATCGGCCAGATCCCAGGCGAGATCGCCCTCGATTCCGGCCTCCGCCGATCCGGTGATCTCTTTGACCAAATCACCCGCTCCGTCGAAAATCCTGACCGTGATCCTGCCTGATTGCCCCATGAGATAGCGGATATGAGAAACTTCATTGGCGGGATTGGGCCAAGGGTACACTTTAGTCTCCACCAGCGTTTCTGTCGGCGGGTTGATGACGTCCACATTGTCTATAGCCCATCCCTGCCGCCGATTGCCGTTCTGATATCCGTTCCAGGGGCGCCTCTGAGCGTCAAAATCGCCGAGTTGATCCAGATGCCAACAGTAGAGATGACCGAAAGCATCCAGCGCCACCAGCTCCATTTCCGCGTCATCATCCAGTTGTACTATCAGCGGCGCTGAGCTTACTCCGAAACCGGTGGATCTCATGAATCCCGGCGCCTGGCCACCCCAGCGATTTCGAGCGTCCACGGATTTATAAGGCCAGCCAAAGAGAACGTACAATTCACCTTCGAATCCCAACTCGCTGATGGTCGGAGGAGACCTAAAGGGAGAGATATTCGAATTGTTCGGCTGACGCGCGTCCAAAATAAGCGGCCAATTGGCTTCCAGTACTCCATTCTCCGCCACCGCCTGAATGCGATTCTGGCCTGCGACCACAACTTCCATTCGCCCATCGCGATCGAAGTCGCCCGCCGTAGGAGACGCCCACACCGTCATCTCCGTGGTTAGAGGAAATCCTGACCGATATTCGCCGTTTTCCGGATTCAGCAGCGCCACCTCCCCATCAAAGCCCAAAACGACCAAATCCCAGCGTGAATATTTCTGGTGATTTATGGCGATCGGCGCGCCGACGCTTCTCAAGTTAAGGCGTTTCGTCCAAATTGAATCACCAAGTTGATCTACCAGAGCAACGCCGCCGTAATTGGTGACCATGAAAATGGAGGCGGCCTCTCCGGAATCCGACAAACACAGCCCGGCGATGGATTCGTTCTCAAAAGGCGCGATGCGCCAGAGCAGAGTGGAATCTCGAAAGGCATACAAATTGCCTAGCATGTCGCCGATATACCAGGTTAGGCCGGCCATGTTATCCCGTACCAGCGGCGACGCTTGGGCCAGGGTGTCCAATTGCACATAGGACAAAGACGGCGGCCCAGCCGGCATGGGATAATCAAATAAATAAATTCGCCCGGCCAACGAGGGTATCACCGCCGGAAAATTGCCATAATCTGTTGCAAATGCTGGTGTGCCCCTTACGCCCGGCAATAAGGCCAAAAGAGTATCAGTGACAATAGTACTATCGCCCAGAAGATTTGCATCCCAACGGGTCCTATAGTAGTTACCCTGAGCCCGGCCCAGGCTGTCGAATGCTTGCACATATCCGTTCGAGGTCACCGTCAAAATCCAATCCGTCTTGCCATCCGCATCAAAATCCAGAGCCGACGGCGACAGGATCCCCGCCGCATCTGTCAATTGAACCGGGAATCCCGCCTGCGTCCAGTTATTATCAATCCAGAAGCGCATCACGTCGCCCGCCTCGCTGAAGCCGCCGATTCGCAGGCCCGTTGGAGAACCGTCATGCGTCCTGGTTCCCGGGTGCGAATCATCATAGAAGACCACGGTGCTGATTTGCGGGTTGGCCGCCAGAAACTGAGAATTCCCGCCGAAAAAGAAATCCCCCGCCCAACCCAGTTCCGTCCCGTAGCCGACGTCAAAGAAACCGTAGCTCTGGCCGATATCCTGCGCTCCATCGGCCTCCACCAGCTCCACCCCGCGATGGCTAAGGTCTGCATTCACCCGATTGGCGGCATAATTGGCTTCGATCACACTGTCGTCAACATGCCAGATCAAAATACCTTCGCCCGGGATTCCGAAATCGTAATTTTCCACGCGGACGATAACGCCGAATTCGCCATCAAGCTTTTCGACGGTGTAATCTTCGTTTATTTGCAGCCGATTGCCGTCGCCGTCGTAGGCAATAGTGTACGTCAGCGAATCCGGATCCCAGGAACGGTTCTCCATCAGGTAATATTCCGAGGCGTTGAGGTTGATGCGATAGATTTCATGCTGCGTGGAATCTCCCGCATCCCCCCGCCCGTGAATATTAACCCAAAATGTATCGGCTTCGGCGGATGGCGCCAGCAAAACCGGATCGGCCCACCCCATGAAGGTTCGCGACCAGGCGCAGGGTCGGGATGGAACCAGTCCCGCGAAGTTGCCCGATCCCTGATCCATGAGATCAAATCGTCCCACTCCCGTATTCCCATTATCGGTGTCGTACAGCGCCGGCAATCCCAGCGACGTGGCAAACAGCAGCGCCTCGGTGCCGTTCATGGCGATCTCTGCGTCCACCTCCGGCTGGTATTCGCACTCCGGCAGCAGCAATCCGCCGGCAACCGTATCCCCATTCACCACCACGCCCGGATATTCAGGATAACCCAGCGCGTCGCACAGATCTTGCAGCGTAAAATAGGCCGACGGGATGTCGTGCGGCGTTTCGTCAAAACCCAAGGCGAAATCCTTGCCCACCCCGGCATGGAAAATGATGAAGGTATTATAATCGGCGGGATGGATGGCCATATCCTGCCCGGCCGCTTCCCAGGCATCCCGGAAGAGCCAGCCCAGGCGCACGTCCAGATCCTCGGGAGTGGTATTATAATTGTAGTGCCACATCTGGTGGTCCAAGAGATAGGCGTCATTCAGCGCTTGCGGAAAGACGGCGAAGGTATCCACCCGAACGCTGCTGTCCGATATTTCGCTGAAGTAGTTGCCGAGGAATTGCAGATGATCTTCGAAATAGGAACGGTTGTGCGGGAGGGGATCCACCTGGAAGTCGCTCGGGATGCCCGAGCCGAAGGTGCCGTTTCCGGTGGTGGTGGAAAGCGTATCCGGTTGGAATTCGACGCGGATGGCCAGAATTCGAGCGCCGATCTGGCTGACGGGAGTACTGACCATGCGCTCTTTCAGCCGGTCAGCAACCGTCGAATTCAAGTGCGGGGCCAGATTCGCGCTCCATGCCGGAGCGGATAGGAAAAACCCCCACAGCAGGGGGGTAATAAAGAGGCGTTTCAACGCTTATCCGTCGTCCTTATAGTCCCAAATTCAGCGAGAACATCATGGTGTCGGTCAGCGGATGGTTTTCCCCGGCGGAAACGTATCCGAAATCGAAGCGGTAGGATGAATACGCCAGGGAGAATCCGAAGGTCCAGGGGAAGCGCTGACCCAGCTTGTCATAGTAATATCCCATCCGCAATCCCACCAGAGTCGAATACCAATATTCAACCCCAACATTGGGAATGACGCCCTGAATCTCATTTTCGACGGGGTTGTTGGTCCAGGAGGAGAACAGGGCGATATAGAAGGGCATCGCCCGGCCATCATCGTAGCGATCCACCAGCTCTTTCTGCAGGTCGAGATTGACCGTCAGGCGGTTGAATTCAGAGTCAAGAATTTTGTAGGATCCACCCACTCGAATCGTCATCGGCAATGGATCTGCCTGAGCCCGGTCAATGTACGAAATGGCCGGTCCCATGTTGGTCAAGGTAGCGGCCAGCGTCAACCCCTTGGTGAAGGCTTGCCTATACATCACCCCCAAATCCACCGCCATAGACGTGCCGACGCCAGTCCCTTTTTCCGCCCCGGCCCCCTGATCCGACAGATGGCTGTAGATGAACTTGGTCGCCACGCCCAAGCCAAGCTTGTTGTTGACCGGAGAACCATAAGCGCCGGTAAAAGCCACGTCGTAGCTGTGAAACGTCCCCGTGGGATTATTATTTTCGTCCCGCCCTTCGGTGGCGCCGTAATTTGTGAAGATGATATTCCCACCGACCGTGCCCCACTCCGGAATGTAGTGCACGTAGGAGACGAAGCTGTAATACAGATCCGACAGATGGAATTGCGGCAGCAGATTCACGTACATCAAGGACAATTCCTGCCGCTCGATGAAAGCCATGCCGCCCGGATTCCACCAGGTCGCCGTAGCATCATCCGCTTGAGCCACAAAGGCTTCGCCCATGCCCGCCGGACGCGCTCCCGGCACCAGTTTCAAGAAAATAACCCCGGCTTCCGAGGGCCCATCCGCCTGAGCCGTCGGCGCCAAACTCATCCCGACGATTAGCGCACACATCCCCACGAGGCGGTACAATTTCATTTTTCTCTCCGGCATAACCGTTCCACGAAGCAACGCTTCATCCTAATTTAGCTCAAGCGCGCCCGGCCTGCAGCCACCCTTTCGGCGCGATACTTAATTAAAGTGAAAATTCCTGCCTAAGGTTTCAAGCAAAATGCGATATATTTCGGGGTATGAGGCAGATAGGTAGGCGCTGCAATTATCGCAAAAACACCAATTTCCCCAACTCCTCGGCCGTTCTTCCGTCCAAGCTTTGGGCAAAAACCTTGTACAGGTAAACTCCATTTGAAAGGAGATCGCCTTCTTCATCCCGCCCATCCCAGATCAGGTTAGGATTTTCAACGTCATAGACGTCATTTACCGGCACTTCCCGGATCTCCTTCACCACCCGCCCCGCCACCGTATAGACTTTGATCGAAACGATGGCCGGAGCCTCCGTCAGCCGGAAGGTGAATCGGGTCGTGCCTGAGAAGGGATTGGGGTAATTGAGCAGATCCGCCAGACCCAAGTCTCCTTCGGTCAAGACCTCGAAGGTGACCTGGCTGGTACTGGGATTGTTGGCGGCATCCCAGGCCATGGCCTCGGCTTGATGGACTCCACCAGACAGCTCGCCCGGGGCGAACTGGTATTGCGCCCGGCCGGTCATAGAACTGTTGAGATCGTAGCTGAAGGCGTCGGTCAGATCAATGGGACTCTGCCCGTCAATCGTTACTACGATGCCGTGCCCGGTGCTGCCGGTGAGGTTGACTCCATTGCTGTCCGATACCTGAACGTAGAGCACGGCTTCAGGGCTCACCTTCTCGCCGGACCGAAACGCCGGTGAATCGAAATAGAGGACGACCTGCGGAGGCGTGGAATCCTGCAGAGTGGTCGCCGTGGGGGCGAACACGACGGTATCACTGGCGCCCGAACCGGAAATCTCATCGGAATAAACCAGCACCGAGTACCGCCCTCCGGCACCGCCGTAGTTGATATCCACCGGCACCACGAATGACGACTGAAATTGTCCACTTTGCACACTGCAATCGCCGCGGAAAATGAGATTTCCGGGCAGACAATAGGTGGTTGTGGTTTCGTTTGGAAAGGTGTAAAGAACCTGAATTCGCGTGTCGAACACCTGCAGGTGAGCGATCCCCGAAAACGTCGTGATTGGGTCGCCGCTCTGAGTCAGGATCTGTCCGCCGAGTTGGGCGTGGCTGAGCGCATAAAGTGTATCGGAAGAGCCAGAAGCAATTTCGACCGGCAGCTCGGGCATGGCGAGGCGCATCAGCGGATCGCCCAGCAAATGATATTTTTCACTGTTTTCATTGGAGCTATAACCGGGCGCATTGTTGTGCTGGAAAAAACGCGATTTGGCCAGCATGAGCGCTTGGCCCAGTTTTCTTCCGCCCGGTACTTCGAAAAGGGCCTCATAGAAATTCTGGGCAAGCATCGCATTCGCGCCTGGTCCGGTTACACGCGTCGCCCCCATCCCGGCGATGCACCCCCCGCCCGGCAGGGTCAGCATGAGTTCGGGCATGCTCTGATCAAAGGGGCTGTCCCAGTAGGCCCAATCGCAGGTTGCGGCGACGAACAGCGGCAGTTTCTCGCCGTTGTTCAACTGCGGCAGATCCCGGCTCTGCAGGAAGACGTGTTCATGCGCCCATACCGAGGGATTCCCATGCCCCATGTAATTGACAATCAATCGCCCTTCATTGATGGCCGCCACCAAGGCCGCCGCCGCCGCGGGCTTGCGCCTCCCGCCCCCCGCCGGATCGAAGGTCACCGGATATTCCGTCAAATAAATCTTATTTAGGTTCAGCGTCTTCGGAATAAAATTTTCCGCAATGATTTCAGTATCCTTGGTATGAGTCGTCTCCCAAGCCATGAAAACTCCCCTCTCCCCATACTCATCGTCAGCAACGAAGGTGATCGTATTCTGCCAGGGACCGTATTCCCCCTGGGTTTCATAGGCGATCAGCCGGTTGATCATTTCCTCCAGCTCGTCCACGGATTGTGCCGGCCAACGGCCGGTAACCAATTCGGGAAAAGCCTGCGAATTATCGGTGGGGCCGAAATAGGAGTACCAGTCGTCCGTGCAGCGAATGCCTGACTCAAAGGGAATCACCCAGTTGGCGTCCCCCGTCGCCAGCCGATTCTTATAATCGAAATCTCCATCGCCGGCAAAGAGCACGTACACGGGCGACAGCGCCCAGTTGTAAAGCGGCAATGAGGTTTTTAGAAAATCCCGAATCGCGGCGGGATCCACCAGCCCCCATCCATATTCATCAAAAATATCGCTTACTTTGACCCGCAGGACTTCCACCGGATTGGGCGCTTCATTTTCGCGGTAATCTTCATAGGCGGCCATGGTTTCATAAAAATCGTCCGCGCAGATTACCACGATATCCGCCTCCAGGCTGATGCGCAGATTGGCGTACTCATCGCCGCTGCGAGTATCCTGGGTGATCGAAATCGGCTGCCTCAAGGCCTCTGAGGTGATAGCCAGGTAGCGCCTCGGGGATTGGGCCGAGCTGCTATCCTTGAACGTGGCCGCTTGTGCGACTTTGACGCCGGCGTAATTGGTGATATCGAAGATCCATTCGGGCGTCCAGCCGCCGCCGGCCTGCCCTATGGTATACTGCGCAATCCCATCTGCATCCGGACTGACGAAGGCCAACTGCCCTCCGGCGGCACTCTGCAAGTCTCGCGTGTACTCGATTTCAAAATAGTCCATGAAGACCGTGCCATTGCCTAAATGCTGAACTCGCAGCGAATTGCCGCCGGCCACCAGCGCACCCGGCGAAAGTTCCCTTTCATTGATGGTGCTGGACGTGGTAAATATGAGGACCTCGTTCAGGAAGACCTGGAAGCTATGCGGCAGCGCATCAGCATAGCGCAGTTTCAGCGTGAGGTGGGCGCCGGCAGACGCGGAGGTGCCCTCCAAGTTGAAGCTGTAGGTTCGCGAAGAAGGTCCCGAAAATACATCGCCGTAGAAATCCGGCATGGACACGGGCAGATTGAAGCTATCGTAGACAACGTTGAGTTCTCGTTCGTCCACATAATAGGCGCGGGTGAATTGCGGGGTCAGCGCCGCCGCCGCCGATACGCCCAGAGGAGCCATCTGTGCGTGCTGCGGCCCCTGCGGATTGATATTCAGCCAATAGATGTTGTAATCCGTATAAGGATTGCGGTAATGGAGATAGCGATCCTTGCTGCTGCTCCAGCTCCAATCGTGCACCGATTGGCCGTAAAACAGGATCTCATCCCCCTGATCAAAAGAGCCGTCCTGCTCGCCGGTGATCATGATGGCATTTTCAATCGGTTCCTGGGCGCGCGGGGTGATCAGGTTTTTGGGCAGCACGGTGCCGCCGTTATTGAAGAGCCGTATCGTCTTCGGATCCAACCCTTGCAGGTCAATGCCCGCTTCAATCAGATCATCATGCGTGATTCGGTAAATCCCGCTCTCTTCAATTTTAACTTTATAGAGGTCGCCGCTGGGCCACGGATCCGTCATGTCCAGGCCCGCCGCCTTCGGCATCTTCCAGCTTCGCGCCGCCCCCTGCCAATTGGATATCAAGCCTGTGTAAAGTTCCTCCTCCATCGGCCGGGGCAAACCGGCGCCCGCCTGCGCTCCTTGAAGCTGCACGACCACATCAATCGAATCCAGCACCAGCGTTCCGCCATCCGACGAGGGAAACCGGCAAGGATAAATCAACAGGCGCACGACTCGCAGATCGCGGTAATTTTCCGGCCCCGTCAGTTCAACCCAACTCTGCGGAAAAGGAGCGCCGGAACCATAATAGCCGGCATCCTCTGCATAGACGGATTCCACCGATCCCCCCGGCCCGGCGGTTTGCGTCGGCGTCGGCGCGGGAACCTGAGGCATCGGCGCACCCGAATGCGCGGATACGCTCCCCAAGGACGCCGTGGAGCCTGGAGGAATCGCCAGCCATACCACCCTCACGGGCAGTTGCGGCATCCCCTCCGCCCACGACAGGCCGGTTCCGGCAATTCGCGGAGTGCTATAAGTTTTGCCGCCGATTTGCACCGCCTGCCAATGAATGGCCGGAGTGCGATAACGCACCGAAATCGTCTGAGCGTTATTGCTCAGAAAGCTGATATCATCCGGATTGGAGGCCGCATTGGCGACGGAGGCCAAGAGGGCGAGCAGCAGCGGAATCGGCGAGGCGAGTCGGCAAGAACCGAGCGCTTCAATAAGATTCCGCTTCTTCGATGAGGAAATTGGGAATGTCATCTTTGACGCTGTACTTGAGTCGGCATGCATGGCAGATGAATTCATGTGGTTCGGTTTTATACTCCAGTTCGCCTTTACATTTCGGGCAAACCAGAATCTCGATCAATTCCTTGGGAAGCATTCTCTCTCCTCGATTATTCGCCCCGGGGAGCGAATCGAATCTAATGACAAAACTCTCGCTATGATAAACTTGTTCCGAGCTTGCGTCTTTTGCGGAGTGCTCTACACTCGAGCCAATAGCACCACGACCTCGCCTCCGCGCCGAGGCCCGCAAATGGCGCAGCTCGCCTGCCACTGGTAGATGAGGCCCGGCAAAATGTGGCTGCGATCCTGCGCAAATGCCTTGATCTCTTCGATGGCATTGCCCAGTCCGCTCTTGGGGCCCCGATGCACTCGCGTGAGAATGCGGGCATTTTCGAAAAGTTCTACGTTGGCGTCGTACTGCTTGGGATCCTCAATTTCCGTGAAGATTCTTCCCGAAAATCGCCCCGGCACGTGCAGCACCATCTCCGGGTGCAGCGCCTGGTAGCCCTTGCGCACAATGTCGCTCCTCATGGCCTCCACGGCTTTGGACCATCCTACCGGCGAGTTGAAGATATGCAGTACATCCTCGAAATAGAAGTATTTGCCGCTCCAATCCTGATCTTTCAGATGCCAGTCCGCATCGTTGATGTCCGGACAGCGGCAGATGACCGTTTTGGACATACGGAATCTCCCTGTGGTTCTATTTTTTGCGAAACGTCAGTCGAATCGGCACCCCGGAAAAGCCGAATTGCTCACGGATGATTCTTTCCAAGAATCGTTGGTAGGCCGGCGCAACGCCCGCCGGCCGATTGCAGAAAAAACCGAAGAGCGGCGGCGCCGTGCGCAATTGAGCGATGTATTTGATTCGGATGAATTTCCCCCGATCCGTCGGCGGAGGCGATTCTTCAAGGATGGGCAGCAGAGTTCCATTGAGCTTGGCGGTGGCAATCCGCCGGCCCCGCTCCTGGCCGATCTGCAGGCCCAGCTCCATGGCCTTGATAAGTCTTTGCCGCTGCAAGGCCGACACGAAGAGAATCGGCAGATGTTTGTATTCCCCCAACAGTTCATGCAGATGCTTCTCCCAATCCTCCGCCGTGCCGGTGTCCTTCTTCACCGCATCCCATTTGTTCATGAGCAGCAGCAATCCCTTACCCGCATGATAGGCCTCTGCGATGATCCTCTGATCTTCGCTGACCAGGCCTTCAGTCGCATCCATGACCACCCAGACGACGTCGGAGAACTCCATGGCCCGCGCCGTGCGCAATTGGCTGTAGAATTCCACGGCCTCTTTCGTCTTGCCCCGCCGCCGTAGGCCGGCCGTGTCCACCAGCACGATATCCTGT
>Ga0315284_10000629_pt1 | contig 48239 bp, 40 predicted proteins | sample YL17G09_16_MG_FD_203696 | JGI IMG/M metagenome (GOLD analysis project Ga0315284, IMG submission 203696) | Sediment microbial communities from Yellowstone Lake, YNP, Wyoming, USA - YL17G09_16 | ecosystem: Environmental > Aquatic > Freshwater > Lake > Sediment | place: USA: Wyoming | collected...
GCTTCATTCATATCTTCATGTCTTTTCGATTTTATTCTAGCTTCAAAATACCTCTTTATACATTGATGAATTAACTTAGGAGAAAGATAAAAGTCCTTTGATAATTGTTCTAAATGAGCAGGAGAAAAACTAACATGATCATAAGGAAAATGCAAATCAAGATATTTATAGAAATCATCTATAAGTTCTGGTTGTTTTTTTAACATTTCTTCAGGAGACACTCCTTTAAGATGTTTTATAGCTTCATTAATATTTTCAGGAACTAAGTTCATCTAATTAAGTTGATTTTAATGCAACATTTTCATCTGTTAAAGTTTTTACTTGTGTAGTTAAAGTTGCTATTTGAGTTTGTAAATCTGTAAGATTGAAAGTACTTTTATAATCAGCTATTACTTGATTATAATTACTATAACTATAGAACAATCCTTCATAAAATGTATAAGAAGTTCCATCAGGATTTTTAACTATAATAGAAAAGTTATTATTTGTTTGAGCTAATAACGTATTTATCTGATCGGTCATCAACTTAAATTCAATTTCACCAATAGTAGTATTCATATTAGTTGAATAAGTAGGTCCAACTTCTATTTTGTTATTATCGGCAAGCTTGAATACTAATGCATAATTATAAGCTCCTGATAAATCTACATTAACTCTATCTCCATTAGTATCTAATTTTTCAAATTTAAATTTATAAGTAGAATCGTTTGATTTCAAGAATAATGGTCCTGTACCTTGAGGCATAATTTCGTTTAATACATTTAACATTACATTAACAGAATCATAATATACTTTAACATATTTTATTTTGTCAGCACCAGTATTTGAAATAATATTTGGCTTTTCAGCATCTAATTTATTAAATACTTTATAAGGGATAATATTATCCATATTAAGACGAGTAAATCTTAATCCATATTTTTTTGGATCTGTAGAAGCGAATGAAGCTTTTCTAATAATTTGTGTTCCATCCATTCTATTCATTAACCTACATGTATATTGAATTATATAAGAAGCAGCAATATCAGCATTTTTAATAACAGGTCTGAAATAATTAGCACTTGAATAATTATCTTCTTGAGTAAATGCGTATTTTTGAGTTAATAAAGATGTTCCACTTGGAATATTTTCATAAACAGTGATTTCATGCATTAATACCCATCTTCTTGCACCTACACCATAACTATCTGAAAAGTTTTCGTAATTATCATTAGGATTATTAGATGTATAAAGTTTAATTCTTCCACTTTCAATATCTCCAATATAATCTCCAATTATACTATTATTCCAGGTTGCATAAAATTCAATATAATCTCCATTAGTAGATTCAGCAATAAAACAATTAAAATTATCAGCAACACTTGTAACAGGTAATTGAATATTTAATATTTCAGTAATATTAAATGTATCATTTATTATTTGATCAATTACACTATAGGAAATATAAACATCAGAAAGAGCTTTAACATTTAAAGCTACTCCTAAATCAGAAGACGGAGTATTTGCTCCAAGAACCTGAATAGAAGGAATTTTTAACTCTATATATTTATCATAATATCTATTTCCTAAAAATAGAGTATTTGAAGAAAATTTAATTACATTACTTCCAAGAGTTTGAGGTTGTTTTGCATAACAAAAATTAGCTAAATCAACGTAATTTAAACTATTGTCTTGAGCTCTTATTTGTAATAAATAACCACCGACATCATCAAAATTATATCCAGAAACTAAATGTAATTTTATAATATCATGTTCATAACTATTTATTGTAATTTGATTTATATTATCAAATACTGCGTAATATGTTGTATTATATGAAGAAGAATCTAAATACCAAGTACTTCTTTGAGAATTTGTAGGTATAGCAGTTAATGGTAAAATATTATTAGTAATGCCTAAAGCTGCATCACCGTTAAAATATTCTTTAGTACCTAAATCGGTAGTAACAACTCTTGGAGATAATCCAAAATAATTAATTTTAGTATTATCTTTATTGAATTCGTATTCCAATAAACAATAATCATTCAAAGTAATGTATTTCGATATATTTTTTGCCATATTTTTATATTACTATTTTACCATTGATATATGTTATATTGAAAACCTACACCTATTATAAGCGCCGTTTTAGCTTCTAAAACATTCCACCCTAGAGATACATTAGGTCCAATTCCAAAACCTGAGAACCAGTGTCGTTTTTTTATCAAATCTTTAAAAAAGGGATTAGTTGAGGGATCTATTAAAACACCTTCCATTTGGGCTACAGTAAATCCTGGATAATTGCTTTGTACAAATACTCTTAATTGTTTTTTCTCTACTTTTTGTCCCCAAGTTAAATCTATTTGAGTCAATCTTTTTATTAATTCAGTATCAACATGAAGTAATTCAAGAGGATTTTTATTTCCAATTTTAATATATGTTTTTCCAGTAAATACATCAAAATTAGTTGAATCATACTTATAAGTTAACGACCAAGGAGCAGCATAAGTATTTTCATCTACTTTTAAAAGTTTTTGAATTATTTTATCTTTTTCTATAAGATATTTTTTTAATGTTGATGAATCTTGTTGAAGCTGAACTATTACATGATTAAGTGAAATAATTTTTCCTTCTTGTCCTTTAACTCTTTCCCATAAATCTTTATTGAGAGTTTTAAGTTCTTTTTCTGTTGCAATATAACCAGCAATTGAAACTAAAAGTTCACCATTTTTTGTACGTTCATAATGTAAAGAATCATTAAGTGCAATAATATTTTGTTCACTTATGTTCGCTTTTCTTTTTAATTCATTAATTCTTGAACATTGCATAATGTTAAATACCACTAATCCTACAACTATTAATGCTATAAATATTTTACTTTTTATAAAGTTCCATATTTTTGTCCAATCTAATTTTTTAGTTTCATTTACCATATTATTAAGTATTTACTTGTGTTATATCAACGTGTGTGGATACTTCAGGTGTTGCAGTTAAATAAACGTTAAATTTAGCTGTTCGTACTCTTCCATCAGTATTAGTAGTAGCACTTAAAGTAAATGTATCTGTACCAATTGGGCCACTCATATTATCAGACGTAAATTCACTCTTATCATCATATGCACCAGTTGCTAACATTTCACCAGTCCATCCACTAGTAGTTTCAACTGACCAATCACTAGGTACGGGAGATTGAGCAGTTCCATTTTTATTAAATATTTGATGATGTCCACCCGGTGTTATAGTAACATGACTAACTGTAGTTCCTGGTTGTGAAAAATAAACTGTCTTAGATGCTGTTCCAGCTTGGGCTTTTATACCTATAGATCTAAATGAAGAACCAGTATGTTCTGAAAGTAAAATAGATGCATCATGTGTAGTCCATGCGATTGATGGTCTTGCATTTCCTGTAATAGGATTTGATGGAACTATTGTAGCCCAAGAAATTCCATATCCTGCATCTTCTTTAGATAATTCAAATGTAGAATAATTGGTTGATACATCAAAATTAAATTTAGCTGTACCTGTACCTGTAGATGAACATTCTATTGTTGTAGAAGGATTAATAATGCCTTTCACACTTACGTCTAATTGTGGAATTACTCCAGGATAAATAAGTAGCCTATTTGTTTCTCTTTTCCATCCATCTTTTATTACTTCAATATACGTATGATAAGATTTTCCTAATGTTAATCCTGTTATTAATACAACACCACTTGCGTCTATATTTCTTAATATTAAAGATGATGGATTTGCAACGATAAATCCAGTTGTTGTATTTTTAATTGTTTCATTTTGATATAAATATAAATCTCCTTTTATAGTAGCTGTATCATATGTACCAGCAATATCATATAAATCCCAATATATAGAGACTTCTGGAACAGCTCCACCGGTAGCATCAAATCTAAATGTAGAAGGATTATTGTTAAAAACAGGATCAAGCAAATTATTGATTTTCATTTCATAATTAGTTAATATTGTGCCTTCTGTTGTTACTGTATTAAAATAATTACTAGCATCTTTTGTCACAGTTAATTCATAAAAATCTAATATTAAATTAGTATCACGTGTTTTTCCAGATGCATCTAAATTCCCTAATCTAAAGTTTTTTGTATTAATGTCTCTTACTAACGCAATAGAATTGTTATTATCTATCCCTGATGTAAATAATGTAAATGGGTGATAACCTCTATTTTCAGATTCTATATTTGAAAATTCAATTCTTCCATAATTTACTGGTTTAATTCCGTAAACATCTGCTGGATATTCAGTATATTCAGTTACAGTTTTACTAAATATTGAATCAATTATAAGATATGTATTAATATATTGATTAGAATATCTTATTATATCAATATCATTTGGAACGTCATATAAATCAAAAAGTTCTGCTGCATTAAGATAATATCCAGTATATGCATATTTAGAAGTAAGATTTAAATCAATCTTCCAAACTTTTCCTTGTTTATCAACAAAGGTATCACCTGTTTGATAATGTCTGTTTTCGGGAAGTGATGTTGCACTTGTCCATAAAATAATATTTCCCGTAATTCTAGAAGTTATAGTTGTCCCATCCTCATCTCCATTCAAATTAGTGAAATACATACTAAGTCCAGTAGAACCATCAGTCCCATTGTTACCCTTAGTTCCATATCCTGGCATTCCAGGAGCATATTGAAATTTTGAACTCATCTTTTATTTATATATTTTATTTTTCAAACATAGTAAATTTTACAAAATAAGAATAATTATTTTCTGTAGAAACTGTTAATTTATATATGTATTCGTTCTTTTCGTATGCTAATTCCGTTTTATAATTAATCTTATTATCTATTATAAAATTAGAATCAAAAGTTGACCATAATGTGGTTGTATTATATGGTCTGTAATAAAAGTCCACTTTTATTTTTGAGATACTTATGTTATAATATGATAATATTTCATTATTTATATATGCTTCTATAGTTGAACCTGTTCCAGATAATCCAGACCAATTATTAATAAATGTTATATTATTTTTGAACAATTCACTTATCACTTTTGTTAAATTAAATGACATTATAGTATTGGTTGTGTTATATGTAATAGATACTGTTGAAGAACTCCAAGAAGATATTTCTAGATAATCTGGAAATTTCGGTAATTTTGATCCAAAGAATGCTGGAATTTCTCCTGTACACTGATATCCATTAATATAAGTTGATGTATCTGATTTAAAATAATAATCTGCATCCCAAAGAGCATTAAACACATTAAAATCTTTATATGCTATAGCGTTTCCTACAGAAACATCAGTTGTAGAAACACTAGATGTAACTTTATTATACCAAAGTTGATCTATATTTTTATACAATTTTAAATTTGTATTACTTAAAATAAAATCTTTTTGTACAATATTTATTAAATCTTGTTCTTCATTACTTTTAAACTCTAAAATATTATCTAATTTAGGAGTAAACCATCCATTATAAGTATATGTGCCATTAAATAATCTTGGTAAATTAATACTTATTTTTATAGGTGTAAAACTAAAATCATCATTAGATAAAGTTGTAGTATCTCTTATAATATAAACTGCTATAAAATCTCTTGTTGAATCTATAAAATAATTTAATTGATCTAATGCACAAGCATATGAATTATAAATATTTTCATTAGTATTATATTTGTAACCATAATTAGCTATTCCATTTCCATATGTGTTTATGTTAGAATAATATGTGTAATTGACAAGTTGATTAAATGTTGTATAAGATGGTCCACTGTATATTTTACCATTTAAAATACTGTTTGCATTTGTATATGCATTCCAAATAGAACTTACATTATATGTTCCATAATTAAATTGAGCATAAGGTCTTATAAAACTACTATTAGTAGCCCCCCCAAGATACGTATCTACTAAAAATTTAACAACAGTAGAATTATTAACAATAAATGGTGTTTTTATAAATGAATAATTTGTAGATGAACTTATATCTAAATCATTAACAAATCCATAATTTGAAACATCAAATAATGATTTTCCAGGTACATATGTAGAATTTCTAAAAGTATAATTTAAAATGTCACTTCCTTGATACCAAACCATTAAAATAGTTTTAGTATTTTCATTAATAATAAGTTCTATAGGTCTTCTATTATTTCTATTTTTAGAAGAAGTAGATATAAATGAAAAACGATATTTATCATAATCTTTAGCATTCAAATTTATGCCATCTCTAATTTTAAAAGATAAGTTTAATCCTAAAAATAATACATTAACAGATTTATTATATTCATTATAATGAACTATGCTCGAACGATTTTTTATAGCGTCAGTATCATTATTATAATATATTAATTTTGAAAATATGTCAGTATACGGATGTGAAAACATCAATTCTTTTATCGTTGAATATGATGATGCGTCTACCACAGTATCATTAATATCATTAAAAATATAATCTTCCCAATTTCGTATTCCGGGTGTTAAATATTTAAATACAGGATAAGAAATTTCATCATTAAAATTTGTAGAAAAAGGTATAAAATTAGAATTTGTTCCATCTAATAAATTAACAACATTCAACATCAGTCTAAATTCATTATTTCTACAGTCTGTTCCTAACCCAGACCATTTAGAAACTGTTGGAGAAGTTAAACTATATTTTAATAAAGTGCTTGAATCATAATAATCATAAACATTCTCTTCAGTTGTTCCAGTTGTATATGAATTATAAGTTTTATTTCCATCCAATATACTATATGAAACAATAGTTTTAGTTATAGCGTCTACTCTAGTATTTCCAAAAAATGTATTAAAAACAGTATTTGGTGTATATGCATATGTTGGTTTATCTGGCGGCAATATAACACCTGTTCCTGATTCAATTTGATAACTATTACGAATATCAAACCATTGTACATCTCCGGCCTCTATTGTAACTTTATATGTACTTACATCTCCATCACGCTTATACCAATATTCACTTTTAACATTTAAATTACTAGCATCATATACTGTATAATCTATATCTTTAATAGAGTTTATTCCCATTAAAGAAATATTAACATCTTTAATACTATAGATATTTACTGTATTATTTATTGTTTGAATATTTTCTTCAGATTGAATTAAATATTGAGTATCTATACTTAATGGGTCTAGTACATATTGATAACTATATGATGTTAGATTTGTATTAATTACAAAATTTTGTAATTTCTTATACCATCTAGATGCATCTTGATATAACATATTTTCAACAAATTTATCAACAACGTCTGATGAAAAACTATATAGAATATTAATTTGACGATTAAATAAATCCACAAAAATACTTTTTCTATCACCATATAATTCAAAATTTATAGGACCAAAAGATGCATCATAAGTTATTTGAGAAAAATCACTTGGAGAAGGTGTAAATCTTCCAAAAAATGTAATATCATTTTCATTAGCAGCATTGTTAAATCCTGATGAAGGGTCAGTAAAATCATTTAATGTTTGAGATGTTATTCTCTGAAATATCCAATCATCATTAAACGACGCATCATCATTCAATATCAATGATACCCAATTATCTCCTCTAACGCCTGATCTGAAAATACAATTGGTATATTGAGAAAAAGTATCAAATGCAATTTCTATATTTCGTATTTGCTCAGAAATAGTATCACCTACTTGAAATGCAGTTTGATAAAGTGTGGGATATCCAGCATTAACATGTTTTGAAATATATCTTTCACATGAACTACTACTATCAATGCTAAACGCTTCCCAAATTTCATTAGTGGTTCTATTTATTAACCTTAAATGTTCACCTTGATTAAGTAAATTGTTAATAGTTAAAGTTATAAATGGATTACATAAATTTTTTGTTACTTCAGTACTAAATATATTTTCTTTAGGAGTACTAACTAAATTTGATAATGTAAGTTGATTAGAATTAGATATTCTTGTAAGTATAGTTCCATCATTTATTACAAATATTCTATTTTTATAAATAGAATTAATACTTCCATCTGAATCAAAAATACTTGAATCTATAAATGTACTAATATTTCTTCCATCTAATGATAAAATTGTTGTTGAAGAATCTTCAGTAGGTGAATAATACCCTACATGATAAAGTACATTTTCTGTAAGATAAAGCCCAAAATATCTATTCATAGTATATGCACTAACATCATTATCATCAAAAATAAATTCAATATTTAACAAGTTAGGGCACACAAGATTATTTCTTTCAAACCCGCCAGAAACAAATGCATTTAATTCAGTAAAATTGTTAATTTTTTTGTTGAAAAAATAAGGTGTTTCTGATCGTCCCGTTAAAACACCTTTATCAATAGCAATTCCATACCAAGTATTAGGATCTGATTCTGCTGTAGCAATACTAGGATTAGTTAAAGATAAAAATACAGGAGCAGGAACTTTGTTTAAATCTAAAAGATGAGTATTTAAATATGTTCCTAATGGAGAATCTGATTTAAGATTCCATGTTTTTATTAATTCACTTTCTTCTAAATATTTAGATGCTAAATTAGCAAGAGCTGAACCATCATATGTTTCTTCATTATAAACTCCCGGTAATCTAAAAATACAAAAATAATCAGGAATAGTTGAATTTATCCAAAGTGGAGCTAATATGCCATTATCTTGAGAATATAAATCATCTTTAAGTAATCTTGTACCATAATTATATATGGTATTATACTGATTGATATATTCAGTCCTTGGAACTGCTATATTTAATGTATCATTACTATATAATTCTCCCAAAGGGAGAGATTTAAATACATTACTAATATCATTTGATAATACACTATTACTTGATATTTGTTGTTTTCTGTATTTTTTATTTTTTAAAATATCCGAAATTTGAAATGTATCTAAAAATATATTATCACTTGTATCAATAACTAATTTAATGTTACCTGTAAATTTTGGATTTGATCTTAAAATAAGATATGATGATTCTCCATCAACTAAAATATTATCATTATCATATATATTCAATGCAGCAATATTTGGTCTATTATGAATTGATACATCAATTGTGTTTGTTACAATAGAACAATCAACAGAATCATAAAATAAAAATTTAAAGTTAATATCAAAATCATTTAATTCTCTAGTATAAATATGATATGATGCAATACTGGTATCATTATTTAAAGTTAAAGCATAAATGAGATGAGATATATATGTATTAATATCAATACCGTTAACATATAATCCTCCTACGTTAGAACTTGGACAAATCCAATAATCAGGATCTCCAGTAGAAACATTAAATGTTAAAAAGGCTTCTGGATTTTGTGTTGTTAATATAACTTTATCATGAAATAGTTTTATCATAATTTTTTATCTTATTATGGTATTAAACCCGCAAAATTATCATATATTTTACCTGATGCATCTATTATTGCTTGAAAAAATTGTTGAATTGTTCCAGTTACTTGTAAATGTCCATCTAATGCACCAGCTGGTCTAGATAATGTTATATATGAGTATGATGTTAGATCAGTCAATTGTGTCTGTAAATCTGTTGTATTAATTTCTGTTATAACACCATCCTTATTTTTTGTTTTAAGATCATATGCTAAATTTACTGCTTGGTGTTTAAAATATGTTCCGGTTCCTGAATTTGGATTAGGCACGCTATCAGCAATGTGTGTAGGAACACCTGCAGCAGATAAGGTTTCATCAAGAGCAATTGCTTGTTGTTCTGTTCCGGCATTAGCTAAAATATTTATTATTTGATTAGATCCTTCTAAATTTGAAGGAAATTCAATAATAATAGTTTCTGACCACACTGATTTTAAAGGATTAAGTGGCCAACCAGCTTCTGATATTGATCGTATTTTTAATTCAACTTTTTCACCCTTTTGAATTGGAATATCAACCTGATTTATATTTACAGCTTCTCCATCAGAAATATTTTCTGTTGTCCAATAATATATTCCTGATGATACGTCATATGTTTTTTGTTTAATAGTAGATGGAATTATTATCCAATCAGTATAAACTCCTTTAACTATTTGACTTGTACTTGGATCACTATATTGAAAAGTATTTAAAGGATTTCCTGTATTATCTAGTCTAAGATAACGATAAGCATATTCAAATTGAATAATTTGTTGTTGAGGATTTCCTTTAGATTGTGGTATTGGGAAAAATCCACGAATACGATATTTAGGATCTGCTAAAACTGCAGAATTTTCGTAAGCAACTGTAGCAAGCGATCTCTCTAATGATTGATATTCTATAGTTAATTTTGATAAATTACTATTATTACTATCAATTTTACTTTGTAAATCTGTTCTTGCAGCAGGATCGGTTAAAGATACTAATTCAGCTTTTTGTGAACTGATAGTAGTTTTTAAACTATTGATAATAGTTTTAGTTGATTCTATTTGTGTTTGAGTATCTTTAATTATAGTTATATCAAGAGCAGCATTTAATTGAGTATTTATTTGTACAACTTTAAAAAAATTACTCGCTATAATTGGAGCATCTGGAATTATTCCAAAAAATGCTGGAATAAATTTTTCCTTTACTTGTCCTTCTAATTGTATTCCAAAATCTGAAACTGTGCGTATATAATATTCTTCTAATGTTGTTGAAGTATTTTCATACGTTAAATAATTTGAATAAAATGGAATGTTATAACTCCAGTCATCTCCAATGATATTAAAATCATCATTTACTCCTTTTAAAAATATAATATTACATTCATTATATCCAACAGGAATATTTAACATTTTAGTTGAAAAGGGAGTGCTATAAATTTCAAATTGACCATTTATAGTAGGATTTCCTATTCCTATAACTGGAATAAGATGTACTCTTTGTTCACTTGCTACTATGTCGTCAATTTTAAAAATATTATTTCCAAATCTTAATTGATCATTTACTGTTAGTTGATAATTTTTAATTACAGGAGAATCAGAAGGAATTCCATAATTAATAGAATCTAAATAATACCATTGTTTTGAATTAACAGTTTGAATATTTGTAATAATAAAATATCCAGTATAAGGTTCTGTTGCTAATGGAAGATCTTGAACTTCTTCATCTTCCCAGTATTTTTTACCATTATTATTAAGGTATGTTATTGTATTATAGTAAGTTCTTTCGGTGCCAACTATATTATCTAAAAACCATTGAGTTTCTTCATCAGATGGATTATCAAATATAACTCTTTTAACTACTACTCTATCAGATCTATCATCAATTTTATTTTTAAGATTAAAAGATACAATAAGTTGAGGAACCATTAAAGATTCAAAAAACCAATTACTTCTAATAGTAAATTTTGTAGGAGCAGTAACATTAGTTATTTGAATAGGTGAAGTAGCTATAGGAATAGTGATAACTTCTCTATAAGTTCCATCATTTCTTAAAATTTTTCCAGTACCATTAGTAAACACATCTATTGCATTTTTCATTGCATTAACTTCATTAAGTATTTTATTATATGAAGGTAATGAATATGTTTTAGTTGATGGATCTCCAGTTATATCATCGGGTACTTCTACATACAAAGTCACAGTATCTTCTTGAGTAGTTACGCTTGTACTTAATTTTGTAAGATATTCTAAAGAAATGTTAACTTGATTTACTAAAGCACTGACAGTTTCTGTAAAAGAATTTACTTTGGTTTCCATATTAAATATTAATTTTTATTTTTACAATTTTTTTCATGATATATTTCATTTATATTTATTTTTTTATTTATCAAGTTCCTGCAAAATTTATTCTAATTACTAAATCATAACTACTCATAGGTAGTAGTTTTGTAATTCCAAGATTTGTCCAAATAACTCTATTTAATTGAGGATGAGTTGTAGAACCCGGATCTGTATATACACTGGGATGCTGTGTTATAACATTTGATCCTGCTGTATATGTGCCTGCTGCAGCATTACGTAAATAATAAATATCTGTTAATATTGAAGCATCCCATGTTTCAACCCACGCAGTTACGACTAAACTAGTAGTACAATTTGCACTTACAGTTAAACCATTTGATGTTATTGCTCCAGTAGATAAATTATAATTAGGAGTAGCACCCGAAGAACCAAATGTTGGAGTTCTATTTCCAGTTATAGATACATATATAGCTTCTTGTATTCTAACTTGTTTAGTGTAATCAGATAATTCTTCTATTCCGCATACTACATTAGTTGGTGCATAAGTATATGTTGTAGTACTATTTACTAATCTTAGTTGACACGCATATGTTTTAGTAGCTATTACACCTGATTTAGTTACTTGAAATGCTGATGATATATTATTATCTGTAAATGAAGATAATGGTTGTACATCAGTACCTATAAGAGTTGCTCCATCCCATACTATAAATGCTAATCCAAGAGGACTTTCACCAACTATATCAGGTGTCATTAATTTAAGTTCTCCAAGAACTACAGCACAATCAAAAATTGCTGTTCCACCTGATACTATTGATAAATTTTCTGAAGCATTAGAATTATATATATATGGAGTCAAAGCTCCATGATTATATCCAGACCAATATCCTGTTCTATATCTTGTAGGCAAAATATGTTTTAGATACGCTCCATCTCCTCTTAAATCTGGAGTACCTGAAACATCTCTAGTAAATGGACTATATCCTGACCATTTATTAACATTAGGATGTAAACATAATTGTTTTAAACTAGTTGAAGTATCAACACCTAGTATTTGTGCTATTTTAGTAATGGAAATATTATTACATGATGCGTTGGTAGTTCCAGTAACAATATGTGATTGTTCGGGAACATCAGTTCTTATTTTTATATCCGAAATTGTATAACCTCTATATGATGAAATTATTACTGTCATATTATATTTACATGAGATTCCATATCACCAGCACTTAACATACTTCCGTCTGTCATGAATTTAAATAACGATGCATCATTATAAGTAAGTACTAAATTATTTCCACTTAATTTAAATTTCCAATTTCCAATTCCAAATGATGTTGTAAATATTGGAGAAGTTGTGTTAGCTTTTATATTATCTAAAGATGCTATAGATGTATCATGATTAGTAACTCTTGTTGTTAAAGATCCTATAGAAGCTTCATTAATAATTCTTCTAGTATTTAAAAATGCTACTGAAGTATCTGTTAATCTTGGTATTATATATCCAATAGAAGCTTCATTAATAATTCTTCTAGTATTTAAAAATGCTACTGAAGTATCTGTTAATGTAACTCTTGTTTGTACAAATTGATTAGTTGCTACTTTTGTTGTATTATCTGAAGAAGATGCAGTTGTTGGTGCTATAACAGTTCCAGTAAATGTTGGATTAGCTAATTTAGCAAATGCTGCTGTTGCAATTGAAGCATTTGTTGCGTATGATCCTAAACTTACTGTAGTTAAAAAATTAGCTGCATTTACTGATGCATTTGTAGCATATCCTAAAAAGGCTAAATTTGTTGATGCATTAGCTGAAGTAAATGCAGCATTAGTTGAAGCACTAGTTGAAAATGATGAAATCATAGTATTTCTAGCTGCAGTTTCAGCTGCTATTGCATCATCTCTAGCTATTAAACTTGCATCAACATATGCTAAATCTACGCCACCAGCTGCAATACTAACATCTACATAAAGTTTTCCTACTGCCCAAGATAAACCAGTTCCAAGAGAAACTTCTTTGACATAAATAGTATTTTTTAGACCATTATTATATATACTTAATATTGAAACATCTCTTTTAGCTAATGATCCATCTACATATATTGTAGTTACATCTCCAGATCCAGTTCCATTTCCTCCAATTATAGTTCCAGTAGGAGAATAAAATGAACCGTCAATTATGACATTTTTATTTAAATATATTGAACCATCACCAAATTTTATATATGGACCACCAGTTCCTGACCAAAATGATATTATACGTGTATTTTCTGAACTACCAATCTGTAAAGGTGAACCATATCCTAAAAGAATATTACCACTTGTATCTCGTATAGCATTTTGAATAATAAGATCCATAACTTTAACACTTACATCAAATTGTGCTGAGTATGATGGATCATTTGTAAAAAATCCAAGTTTCCCATTTTTCATATAAATAGATGAATCAACTATAGGATCTGCCCCAGTGGCAAACATTGCAACAGTGTTTTCTGTTCCAGTAATATCTTGAGTAATATCATTAACTGTATTTTGTAGATCAGTTATTAAATTTGATGTTTGCGTTTGACTATTTTGAATATTATTATATTGTTGTGTAATATAATTTATATTTCCAGTTTGTTGATTTAAAATATTAACTGCTCTCTCTAAGTTGTTAAATACTTCAGAAAAATCTTCTAATGCTGTTTGAGCAGAAGTAGATTCATCATATATAACAGCTTGAGTATCATCCATCATATTATCAGATTTAATATTGATTCTGAATGAATATGATGTACCAAAACCTGAAGGTCCACTTTGAATTTTTGTAATTGAAGGAATAATTACTTCAATTGGAGGAAATCCTGATACAAGACCACTAGGAGCATCTAAAAATAAAATACCTAAAAGATTAGTAGCTAAAACTTTATCTAATGTTTTATTATATATAGAATAATAAATTAATATAGCATTAAAATTAAAAGTATCATCAATAGCATTTTCTATTGCTATTTTATCAAATGTAAGTGTAGAATCAATAGCTGGGGGATTATTCCATACTGGTATATTTTTTAATTCATCTAAATCATATACAATAGACATACAATCTACCATAGAACGTCTAAATGCAGTAGATCCATATTGGAGATCAATATTATAATATTTTGTTGTTAAATAAGTTGAAATATCAGTATAATAATTATTTATAGTATCAAGTGACAAACCCTCAATAGTCCACCACCACCCATTTGTCCAACTACCTGTACTATAATCATATTGCATTACTAAAGGAGTCGGTGTTGCTGCTATTATTGTACTTGAATCAGCTAAATCATAATATGCTTTAAAATCTAAAGCATCTGGATGAGGTTTGATATAAGTTTCTCTTCCTAAAATATTATTATTACCATTCACTATAGATATGCCATGATAATAATTTTCATCTTCTACTTGTTTAAAAAATACTTTTGTTTGTCCATAAGAAGTCGGAACTAAAACATATGTTTCATTATAAGTTCCAAAATTATCAGTTCTAATTGAACCTGCGCTTATTTGACCAATACATTTAACAACAGAATTATATCCTATAGAAGAATCAGTATCAGTTTCTTCTTCGAAATAACCAATAGAAGAATCTTGCCAACGAATAGCTCCAGTTTCTTTTAACCATTTCCAAAAAACTCTTTCTGCAACGGATGTTAATAAATTTGGTTGATAAGTACTAGCATTTATCAAATTTGCTTCTAAGTTTAGTGCGTAATTTTGAAAACTTTCAGATACTAAAACTTTTGAATCTTTAATATTTCCACTACCAACAAATGATTGAATAGCTCCAGGAATAGCAAGAATATTGAATCTATTTTGTTGTATATAACTAGGAGCAGCAATTGAAGGAATATTCAATAAAGCATAATGTGACATTTTTACCACATTATTTCGTTCATTTATGTTAAGACCTATGTCCTCGCATGCACTAGAAAAAGTAAACATTGTACCGCCTTGAACTCTCATGCGTTTAACAAATGGTGTAATAGTTGACATATTGTATTTGTTTTATTTTATATATTTAGTATTTATTATTTTGTTAATTTTTTAATTTATATAATAGGTAAATGTTTTACCTGCACTGGCACATGAAACACCTATATGAACTAAATTAGTATTTGTTGCGCCTCCTGTTGGAGAAGAATTAGTTCCTTTTGATAAATTAATAGTTATATCGGATAATGGTAAAATAACACTATAATATGCATCTATTTTTTGTAATATGGTATCTATAGTTGTTAAATTTAATCCACATCCAGATGCATCAAATACACTAAATTGCTGATTAATGGTTGGTAAAAGTATCTGTGTAAGATTATTATTATTATAGACTTGAAAAACACCTCCTAATCCAGTGAGTCCCGAAACATCTAAAGTTCCTGTAAGATCACAATTGTATGCATAATAATAAAAAAATGTCTCTGATGAAACAGGATTAAGTATCTGCGTAAGATTTAAATTGTCATTAACAGCAAAGTTTTCGCCTAATCCAGTAAGTCCCGAAACATCTAAAGTTCCTGTAAGATCACAATTGTATGCATAATAATAAAAAAATGTCTCTGATGAAACAGGATTAAGTATCTGCGTAAGATTTGAATTATTATAAACTACAAAATTTCCACCTAAATTTGTAAGTCCCGAAACATCTAGAGTTCCAGTTAAATTACAATCAAATATCATATATTCCGCAAATATTTCTGGCGAAACAGGATTAAGTATTTGAGTAAGATTTGGGTTGTTACTAACCCAAAAAACTCCACCTAATCCAGTAAGCCCTGAAACATCTAAAGTTCCTGTAAGATTACAACTATCTATTCTATATGAAAAAAATACTTTTGATGAAACAGGATTAAGTATCTGCGTAAGATTTGAATTATTATAAACTTGAAAATTTCCACCTAAATTTGTAAGTCCTGAAACATCTAAAGTTCCATTTAAGCTACAATCATATGCAAAATATTCCAAAAATACTCCCGATGAAACAGGATTAAGTATTTGAGTAAGATTTGGATTACTATTAAATCTAACGGTTCCTCCTAATCCAGTAAGTCCCGAAACATCTAAAGTTCCTGTAAGATTACAATTATCTATTCTATATGAAGAAAATACTTCTGATGAAACAGGATTAAGTATCTGCGTAAGATTTGGGTTTTCATGAACCCGAAAAGTTCCACCTAAATTTGTAAGTCCTGAAACATCTAAAGTTCCCGTAAGATCACATTGAAATACTAAATAACTTGTAAATACTTCTGATGAAACAGGATTAAGTATCTGCGTAAGATTTGGGTTTTGATGAACCCAAAAAAATCCACCTAATCCAGTAAGCCCTGAAACATCTAAAGTTCCTGTAAGATCACATTTATGTGCTAAATAAAATGTAAATACTTCTGATGAAACAGGATTAAGTATCTGCGTAAGATTCGAATTTTCGTTAATTCTAAAATCACCCGATAATCCAGTAAGTCCTGAAACATCTAAAGTTCCCGTAAGATCACATTCATATGCAAAATATGTGAAAATATTATGCGAACAATCTGGATTAATTATATTAGTAAGATTTGGATTATTAATTACTAATATTGCACCACCTAAATTAGTAAGTCCTGAAATATTTAAAGTTCCTGTAAGATTACAATTATTAGCAATATATGCAGAAAATATTAAAGTATCTGGTAAAATAATGGGATTAAGTATTTGTGTAAGATTTGGATTATATTTAACATTAAAAGTACCTGATAAACGTGTTAATCCAGAAACATCTAAAGTTCCTGTAAGATTACAATAATTAGTACTATAACCAGAATTAAATGTTTCTGATGAAACAGGATTAAGTATTTGTGTAAGATTTGGATTATATCCAACATCAAACCAATTACCTAAACTAGTAAGTCCAGAAATATCTAAAGTTCCTGTAAGATTACAATTATTAGCAGTATACCATCCATCTGTAAATGATGTAGAAGAAACAGGATTAAGTATTTGTGTAAGACCTCTATTAGAAGTACATGAAAACTTACCACCCAATCCTGTAAGTCCAGAGACATCTAAAGTTCCAACCAAGCTACAATCAGTTACATTATATTCTGTAAATATCTGTGATGATACGGGATTAAGTATACCTGTAAGTCTTCTATTTTGATAAGTACTAAATTCTCCTCCTAATCCAGTAAGACCTGAAATATCTAAAATTCCTATAATATTACAATTGTCTATTCTATATGTAGAAAATATTTCTGATGAAATAGGATTAATTATATAATTAAGACTTGCATTATACATAATATTAAATGCTCCTCCTAAATTAGTAAGACAAGAAATATCTAATATATCTACTAAATTATCATTATATATATTTATACTTTGAATTGCTGTTACGTCTGGTATTGTTCCTTGATAAACTTTAACTATTTTATCTCCTCCTGAATTATATTTATGATTAAGAGCATTTAAATTTACAGAAGTAGAAGTATCACCTAAATCCCAATTAAGAATTCCTGATGAAACTGTAAATGTAGGATCAAATATTGATGCAAAAGCATTTGTTTTAAATTGTAATAGCATATTATTAATACCGTAATGACGATATTGAGAAACTATTCCATGTGTTAATATAGGATTATTCATATTTTAAGTTAAATCACCAAATAATGTCCAAGGATCTCCTGTAATAGTGTAAGCACTAGCAGCTCCATATAAATCTATTATATTTACAGAAGAATCTCTTGAACGAATAGTTACTCCATCGCTTCCATCAAATGTTAAAATACCGGCTCCCGTATTAACAAAAGTTACTTGAGCTTTTACTATATTTGATGGTAAATAACAGATTTTATCACTTCCTGAACTAAATTCTATTATTCTATTATTATCAGCTTGAACTACAATATACTGTGTGCCTGATTGTAAATTAACAGAAGCTTCTAATGCGCTTTGAATACCTTGTATTCCTTGTGAACCTTGAATTCCTTGAATTCCTTGTCTACCTTGTATTCCTTGAACACCTTGAACACCGCCACTTGGATCTACTGAACTAACATCTGCATAAAATATTCTTCCCCACATAGGATCATATTTAACAACATAATCATATGTATTATTTTTAGGTAATCCATTAATAAATTCTGTATTTTCTTCAGAAAATTTAATACCTGTCGTACCACCAGTTAATTCTAAATAACCTTGTCCTTTAGCACTTATTATAAGATTTACATCAGTTTCTATTCCTGCAGTACTTACATAAAAATTTTCACCGGCATGAGAAGGATCTCCAAAATAAACATCTCTATTTTCAATACTACCTTCACCTGAAGAAATATAAACAGGGCCTGCATAATTTTCACCACCCATATCTGCACCTTTTAGATATAAAGCTGAACCATCTTTAATAGGTTGTATTAAACTAGTTGTAATTTTAATATCTTCAATATTAGTTGAACCAGAAATACTCCAAATATTACTACCTAATAAGTTTCCTGAACCATCAAATATTGGAACATTACCAAGAGAACCATTTGTAGTACCTACTCCTTCACTTACTTCAAGATAACCTAAATCCCAATAAAAATCTGTTCCTAATGATGCATTAGGAAGAAATAACGTATACGCATTAATAGTATTATTTAACGATGCATTAATAGCAGCTATACTATTATCTTGAACTATTTGCCATGCATATAAATCATTTATTGATGCATCTGTAACTCCTGATCCTGAAATTCCTTGAGTTCCTTGAGATCCTAAAATTCCTTGGGTTCCTTGAATACCTTGAGCAGCATAAAGTCCATCCCATCCTTGAATTCCTTGAGTACCTTGAATACTTTGAATACCTTGAATACCTTGTGTTCCTTGAATACCTTGAGCATCCCACATTCCACGTAATCCTTGAATACCTTGAATACCTTGAATACCTTGTGTTCCTTGAATTCCTTGTGTTCCTTGAATTCCTTGTGTTCCCTGAATTCCTTGTGTTCCCTGAATTCCTTGACTACCATCTAATCCTTGTATACCTTGTATTCCCTGAATTCCTTGTGTTCCCTGAATACTTTGAATACCTTGTATTCCTTGAGTACCATCTAATCCTTGTATACCTTGTATTCCTTGAGCAGCATAAAGACCAGCTAATCCTTGAATACCTTGAATACCTTGAATACCTTGATTACCATCTAATCCTTGTATACCCTGAATTCCCTGAATACTTTGAATTCCTTGTGTTCCTTGTGAACCTTGTGTTCCTTGTGAACCTTGAATACCTTGTATTCCTTGAGCAGCATAAAGACCATCTAATCCTTGAATACCTTGCATTCCTTGTGAACCTTGAATTCCTTGAATGCCTTGAATACCTTGAATACTTTGAATACCTTGTGTTCCTTGTGAACCTTGTGTTCCTTGTGAACCTTGAATTCCTTGAATACCCTGAACTCCTTGACTACCAATAGGACCTTGATCTCCTTGATCTCCTGTTGTACCAATTGGTCCATCAAATCCTTGTGTTCCTTGAATTCCATCTTCTCCTTGAATTCCTGTAAGTCCTTGAATTCCTTGTCTTCCTTGTATTCCTTGAACACCTTGTCTACCTTGAATCCCTTGTATTCCTTGTAAACCTTGTAAACCTTGAAGTCCTTGTAATCCTTGTGTTCCTTGTGAACCTTGAATTCCTTGAGTTCCCTGAGTTCCTTGAGCTCCTTGAATACCTTGAATTCCTTGAGTTCCAGAAGCACCCTGTGATCCTGATAAACCAAGAGATACCATTGTGGAAGGATCATTAGCACCATATCTATATTGCATCCAAGTAGATCCCCATGAAGGATCGTATGCTATAGTTATAAATTCTCTATAAGCTTCTCCTGCATCACTAGGATCAACTACATATTTTAATCCAAATGTTGCAGAAGTAGGAACAGGATCTAATAATATTTCAAAATTATTTGTTCCAACCAATGAAACGTCACAATATATACCTACTACTTTTGATAAAGTATCATTTCCTAATTCTATGGTATTTGCATTATTAATTTTATAATATGGTAGAAGAACGTCAATATGTTTATATGATGGATTTTCATAAGGCCAATTATCTGCTGCTGTACATGCATCTCTTCCTATCATTACTGGATCAATGTACATTTTATACCAGTTATAGTCTGCTGTATTACTATTTTCGTATAGATTAGTCCATTGATTTTTAACAATTAAATTATCTGTTACAGTTGTCACAAATTCACCAGTCGCCCCCTTTACTCTTCCGGGTGTATTTATTGGAGCTATAACTATATTAAGATTTTCATTATAAATAATATCAAGATATCTCTTAAAAGCCTGATTATTATAGTTAATAATATAAGGCAATTCGGTGATAAAGGTACTCTGATAAACTGTTGCAAATTCCATATTATGATATTTTATTTTATATATCTTTAATTTTCTTGTAAATCACTAAGAATTTTTATTTTTTACACAATATTCTCAAATATATAAATAAAATAATATTCATTAAAAACTAAAATAAAATGTCACTAATAACAAATGAAATTTTCAATTGGGATATATATGAAGACGGGTACACTGGAAGTACTAAATTAATTCCAAATAAATCAATTAATGGTAATGATTTAAAAAATAAGTGTTTTTCTAGAGAATCTTATGCTCAACATCTTTTTGATATCTATACCAATCAAGATACAGATCTAATTAAAAAGGATTTTAATAAAGGAGATTGTATTAAAATAATAGACATATATAATATTAAAGATACATTTATTGATGCACAATTAGCAGGAGGCTTAACTGTTTCTGTTGATATAGAAAAAGAGAAAAAATTCATTCAAGTATTTGGATTTAATAATGTTAAAGATTTTACTGCAACTTTAAAAAATAAAGATTATTTACAACAACTTCTTAAAAAAGGAATAAATGCATTCATTATTGAATCTACACCTTCAGTAAAAATATCATTATGGCAAGGACATTTAAAGGCAGTTAGAGATGAATTTATATGTCAAATTAATAATCCAACAGAAGCATATAAAGCTAAAATTATAGAAGCTAATAAGGGTGGATTCTTTGTTGAAGTACAAGGAATTGAAGCATTTATGCCAGGATCATTAGCAGCAGCAAATAAAATTGTAGATTTTCAATCATATATTGGTAAAGAAGTAGTAGTAATGATTGAAGATTTTATAAAAGAAATGAATTCATTTATTGTTTCTCATAAAAAATATTTAGTACATATACTTCCAAGTAAAATAGCTGAATTATCATTAATGGATAAATATGCTGGTGTTATTACAGGTGTTTCAAAATATGGAATATTTATTGAATTTAATGAATTATTTACAGGATTACTTCACATATCTAAAATGGATGAAGTAACTAAAAAAATATTTAGTGAGAGATTAATTAAAGCTGGAAATTCTATTGAATTTTATATAGCAGAAATAACTAAAGATCGGCGAATAATTTTAACAAATGAAAATCCAGAAAATAAACTTAAAAAATTTCAAGAATTTATTCTTAATTCTAAAGATAAAATATTTAAATCAAGTGTAGCAGCAATAATGAATTTTGGTATTATTGTTTCAATAAATGATTTATCTGGTTTAATTCCTATTTCAGAATTTAAAAAAAATAAAGTGATGATGAATAATTATATTGTTGGAGAAAAAATAAATGTTATTTTTGATAAATTTGAGAATGAAAAATTAGTATTTAAACTTGTGAATATAAAAGAAGTTAGTTAAATACATTTTTTTAAATATATAAAATAAAATATATTTATGATAGCAAAATTCGTAAATGAAGCTATTAAACATCTTGAAGCTAGATCTAGTAAAGAAATTATTAATAATACTGCGCACGAAAATATTTATACACGATTCTTAACAGGTTTACAATATAATATTGAAGAATTAGTTGAAGAAGCATTTAATGAAAATAAATTAAAGGTTGCAGATCCTGATACAGATCCTATTTATCTTTTAGGATCTTATTTTTTAACAAATGAAGAATTATCATTTAGACAATCTGGAAGTTGGTATTTTACAGAAGGCAAAATGTATTGTAAAAAATGGGAAGGAGAATATGATGAATTATGCGAAGATTTTATAAATTTTATAGAAAACCATAATATTAAATATAAACGTCTCAGTAAAGAAAGTTATTTTAATGTTTATGTTGAATTTACTGGAAAAGCTAGAGATATAATTCAATTAGTTTTAACATATTTCGGTGATATTAATAATGCACCGAAATATGTTATAGAAACACTATATGAAATAATTTTTCAAGGATGAAAGCATTAAAAATAAATGAAGCAAAAAAATGAGAGCAAAACTTATAAATGAAGCTATAAAACATTTGGGTCCAAGATCTGAAGATGAATTAACGAAAATGTATAGTAAACTTTCTGTTACTGATCAATTTTTAACAGGGCTTGAAAATAATAATGAAAAGTTAGTTAAATTGGCAATGTCTAAAAGAAAATCTTTAGATAAATTAGGAAATTTATTTTTAGAAAATAAACCTTTATCAGTTGAACTTGATACAACCTGTCGTGTTAAAAACAAAAAAATAGTTAGAGATAAAGAAACAGATTATTTTATAGATTTTTTAAAAAATCATAAAATAGAATATGAAGTTATATCAACAAGAGGACCTGGTGGTGGATGGCCTTATATAGAATATACTGGAACAGCTCAAGATATTATACAAATGTTAATGGATCCGTTTGATTCAGGATTAGGGGGCGATGAAAGAATAGAAGATATTGAGTTTTATATCTTTGGAGATAGTGACGATGAATAAATAAAATAAAACAATTATGAAGCCAAAACATTATTCAGCGCAAGAAATTTTTAATTTTTGTAATTTAGGTATTATATTTGAATTTTATTCAACTAAAAATGCTGATTTTATTGTTGAAAATCTTTCTAGACGTACTTCAAAAAATATCATATTAACCAATGAGAATAATTATAATCCAACTTATTCAAATGCAATATTAATAAAAGAATATGAAGCTAAAAAATCAAGATATCAATTACATCTCGCTGAACAAAACTATAGTTCTATGCTTCCGATTATTCGAGAAGTTAACAAATGGATAGTTGAAAGTGCTGAGACTACACACGATACATTGATGAAGGTTTCTTTATCTTTTAATCAGCGTCATCTAGAGACGCTACAAACTATTTCAGGAATGAATCCAATAAGATTGGTTTTAAAAATAGATGAAGCTTTTATTTATGATAGATTTCCTGAACAGAAATTTTCTGCTTATGCTTTATCAGTTAAATCAATGTCTCCTGTTACAGCTTATGTAAGTGAATCAGAATTACAACAAAATATTAATAACATAATTACTATGCCTCAAGCAGAATATTATGGAATTGATTTTTCTGATTATACAAGAGGAATACTAAGATTTAATTATATTGGTGGAAAAAACTATGCAGAAAAAACAACAGCAATTCAAGAAATGCTAGATTATTTTATAATTAAAGCATATCAAAGTTTAAATGAAGAAGATTATTCTCCGTTTGAAATGCATGAAATGTATAAAATAACTCAAGGATTAGAAAAATTTCAAAAATCATATTATGACGTCAATTCATTTTTAAAAGAATTTACTAATATAAAAATTTATATAGATTTAAAGACTTCAGAACAATTAGTTAAAACTTTTTGGAATAATCTTAGAAAACCTTTATTCGAAATGATTATAAAGGGTGGATTAAATGAGGGTCAATTTAATTTAGATACAGATACTAGTAAAATTCAATTAAGAGGAGCAAGATTAAATGCTACATTTTTAAAAAACATTGAATTTTTTCAATGTGATATTAATGGAGTATTAGAAAATTGCAATTTTACATCTTGTAAATTACTTAAATCTAGAGTTTATTCTTCAAAATTTATAAAAGGAAATTCGATAGTAGAATCTTATTTATATCATGTCAGTGTTAATAATGATAATGAAATTAACAAATCATATATTATTAATGATAATGAAGTAGTTAATTGTGATATATCAGAAAGTATAGTCAAATTTGCAACACCTGGACAACATATAAAAATAGATGAAGGTAGTACAATAATTGTTAAAAATCAATTAGCACCAAAAAGAACAGATGCTATTAAGATTGAAACCATAAGAGACTATTCTTGGATAAAAGCTATGAATAAAACAGGAGACACAGGATATGGCAATGCTTACACAAAAGATTTTATCAAACAGAAAAAATATAAAACACTATCATGAAAAAATTAGTTAAAGAATATCTTAATGAGATAATTGAAAATAGAAAAGAATATGTTATTGTGGATATGACACCAAAAAGTAAATATCCATTTTATGATGTTGAAAGTAATTCATTTTTTCAACAACTGCCATATGCAACATTTTTTAAATCTTTAGACAGAGCAGAGAAAATATTGAAAATTGCGAATAAAAAACATCTTGATAAAATTCTGGAAATTAAAAATGTTGCAGATGTTGAAATTAATATGGGATGGAATTGAAAAATTATAAAATAGATGACTAGACAAGAATTTATACAATATGTAAGTGGTGAAATAACTGCAAGTTGTTCTATTCCATTTGATTTGCCAGTAAATGAATTAGAAAGAATAACAGACATTGAAAGCAAATATCTTTACAGAGAATATCGCGATGCAGTTCAACAGGGTTATTATGTTTTAGATAAAACTTACTATAATACAGATGAATGGACGCGTACTAGAACTTTTCAAATGCCTGACTGTGTTATGGCTATTAGATATATTTACGAAATGACTTCAGGTCAACGAGTTTTCGGTATCCATGATCCAGATATGAGTTTTGATAGATTGATGGCGGCTGATTTATATTTAACGCCACTTTCATCAGATCAAATAACTTATAGAACAATTCAATGGAGTTTCTGGGATTTAGCAAAACAATTTAATTTAAAGGATATACAGCATGGTTTTAATATAAACACAAAACGACTTATAATAATGGGGCGTGATCCTGTAGAATCTTTATGGTTAACGACGTTAAATAAAATTCCTATAGAAGATTTATATGAAGATCCAATTTTTATTAAATGGGTGATTGCAAGAGCTAAAATACAATTAGCTAGAATACTTGGTACATTTAATTACACACTTATAGGTGGCGTTCAAATAAATTATACTGATATAAGAACTGAAGGTCAAGAAGAATTAACAGAACTTAAAGAAAAAATTACCAATGATAGTCAGACTGATTGGTTTATGATGGTATAATGAAATTAGTTAGAGAAAATATATTATTTGAAGAACTTCCTACTTATATAAAAAAAGCAGTAAAAGATATTGTTCAAGATATTAAAGATCCAAGTCTTCATAAAAAAGTTTTAAAAACTATCAAAGATTCTGGTGGTGAAGATGTCAAAATTTGCACAATTAACGCAGATTTTGTAAGAGATTTAAATCCGGGATTAAATTTTGATGAATTTGTAGATGGTGGTCATTATTATGTTACAAGTCTTCCTGAATATAAAAAATGGATACCAGAAAATGAAATTTGGATAGATGATGTTTTTGAAATGAAACCTAATGATTTAAGAGCTATAGTATTACATGAATTTACAGAAAGAAATTTAATGAAATATAAACATTGGTCTTATGATAAGGCTCATGAATTTGCTAATAAAAAGGAAACAGAATATAGAGAAAAAGTAAAAAAATAAGGGAGACACCTCCCTTTTGAATTTTGAGATATATAAAATAAAAAGAATATAAATTTTTGCATTTATATAATAACTAATTTGAGTTAATCTAAACAAAAAATAAGAGAACCTCATAAAATTAAAATATCTTAAAATATGATTCAGGATATATATATACGCTCACCTCAAGATCCTAATTATCGATATGGTGTATTATCACATTCAGATGCTATTGAATCAATAGTTTCTAAGATAAAAATGTTAATGGGAACACGGCAAGGGCAACTTATGGGCGATTTAAATTTTGGGATTGGAATTGAAGATCAGATTTTTGAAACTCGTATAAATAAAACTAGATTAGAAGAAAAAATAAAAGAACAATTTAGTCTTTATATTTCAGAAACTCAAGATTTTAAGATAGAGCCACAAATAAGTTTTGGAAAAACAGAAAATTATGATTATGCTTTAATAGATATATTTATAGATGAACAAAAAGTAATAGGGCTTATCATATCATAAAAATGAAAAAACAATTGAAATATAATTATATTTATAAAATTACTAATTTTATAAATAAGTGTTATATTGGATTTCATACTACTGATAAATTAGTAGAAGATAATGAGTTGTGGACTAGAAAATATGGAATAATACGAGCTAATATTATTTATAATGATTATTGTATTAAATGTAAAGAAAAAATTCCCTGGAATAAAAATAAAAAATGTGAACAATTGGCTGGAAAAAATAATGGAAATTATAATGGAATATGGTATGGTCTTAACCCAGCTATATATCAAAAAGGGAAATCTCTAGAAGAAATTTATGGTATTGAAAAATCTAATAAAATAAAACAAAAAAGAAAATTAACAAATTCTAATAAAATAGAATGTATATATTACAATAAATTATCAAATAAAGCTAATTTTAAAAGATGGCATGGTGAAAATTGTAAACAAAAAATAATATATTAAAATGGAATTATTTTCTACACAGCGCGTCAGATTCTCAGAATTATATCAAGATTCAATACAATTTTTAAAATCAATATATGGATCAGTTGGCCAATATTTTACAATGGCGTCTCCTATGGGTCAATTACTTCAAACAACTCTTCATTATGGAAGAATGATATTGTATTACATTGAAGACTCTATTACTGAACTTAATATTAAAACTGCTACAAGACCTAATAGTGTTAGAGGGTTAGTTGGTTTAACTGGACACAATCCATCTAGAGCTATGGCTGCTAGAGGAACATTAAGATTAGGATATAATGGTCAAAAACTTCCAGTAAGTACTCCAACTATTACTATTACAAATTATTCGAAAATTACTAATAATCAAAATGGATTAACATATTCAATAGTTCTTCCTGGTGAAGAAGTAAGATTAGATTTATCAAGTATATATAATTTTGTAAATGTAAATATAATTCAAGGAACTCTTGAATATCAACAGGCCACAGGAACTGGTGATCCGCTTCAATCATTTAATTTTCAAACTAAAAAGGGTGCTGGAATAGATAATTATTTTATAAATATTTATCTTGATGGAGAAAAATGGACTATTGTAGATTCTATTTTAGATATGACACTTAATCAAACTTGCGTAATGGTTAAAACTGGTCAAACTGCTGGAGTAGATATTTTCTTTGGAAATGGATATAATGGGCAAATTCCAAGAATGGGATCTACAATATTAGTAGAATATCTTATTACTGATGGAGATTCTGGAAATATTACATTAATGAACGCAAATTTAAAAGATACTTGGACATTTATTTCAAAGGGATATGCTTTAAATAGCGAAGAAATAGATCTTAATAAAATTTTAACAGTTACTGTCCAAAATGATATAATGTTTGGAACTCAACCAGAACCATTATATTTAACTAGACTTTTAGGACCACATATGTCAAGAAGTTTTGTTCTTGCAAATCAGAATAACTATATTTATTTTCTTAAAAAATTAAATATTTTTACAATTATAGATGCAATTCCAGGATTTGCAACATTTGATGATCAATATACATTAGATAAATATAATCAAGCTAAAACAATATATGAACAATTGAATAATCAATATCTTACATTAGTTGCTAAATACGGAGTTACTTCTACTACATCAGAAACTCAAAAAGTACAAGTAGATCAAGCATCTAAAAATTTACATTATTATGAATTACAATTAAACGAACAAAAGAAAGACGATAATACTATTTATTTATTTTTAGTTCCAGATATTAATAAAAGAATACCTTCGGGTCAAAATTATTATACATGTAATCAAAATGCTTTTATATTATCTGATAGTGAAAAACGAGCAATATTAGATTTAATAGAAGAAAGTGGACAACGAATTTTAACAGTAGATAATGTCATCTTAAATTTAAATTATCCAAAATTTACTATCAATATGTCTCTTATATTATGGGAAGGTTTTAATTATGATACAGTAAGACAATCAATTATATCTAAAACATCTGAATATTTCTTAAAAAATACCAGAAGAGATAGAATTCCAGTTTCTGATTTAATTAAAGTTATTGAAGAAATAGATGGAGTAGATTCTGTAAATGTTTGGTTTGATGCATCAAAAGATAATTTAAATATTTATAAAACATTTTATGGTATTGATGATTATGGCGACATTATTCTTGAAAGATATGTTAAAGATGCATTTGGTAATCAAGTTTCAATAAAAGATATTTATCCTTTAATAAGAGGTGGATTTTCTAATGCACAAGATACATGGTATGAAGATAGTTTAGAAAAAAATAAATTATCAACATTAAATATTCAAATTAGAGGAGTGACACAAAAGAATTTAAATTCTGAAAACAATGTAGCAATATTAAGTAATTTATAAATATGGCAAGCGAAAAAAGAAATTTATTTTTAGTAAGACCTTCATATTTACAACAAGCAAAACATATGAATGATGTTTTTTTAAATCTTGGTTTTAAATATAATGGTAAAATATTAAAAAGTGGAACATCACCAGAATTATGGGCTAATCCTCTTCAAATTCCTATGTATTCATGTTTAGAATCATTAATTATTTTTTTAATTGAAAATACTAAATCTATTAAAAAACATTTTTCAATAGCTATAGATAAAAATTCACTTAATGTTAATTAGTTTCTTAAAGCCAATATAATGTTTTTTGCATTCTTTACATATAAAAAACACGCCTTTTGTTGAAGTTCTTTCATGATAACAGTTTTATTTTAATTGAATATATAATTAAAGTGGGACAGCTAGTTTTAACAGTCTAGTTGGCTCATCCAAAGCCTAACCACTTTATTATATATATTAAAAGAAAATTATGAATATACAAGATTGGATTATTTTTTCTAAAGTAGGTTCTAACTTAACCCTAACTGCAAATCCATTAATACCTTTACAATTTACTTCTATAACAGGTGTTGGAGCAGAAGGATTTATAATAACTGATCCATCTGAGAATGCTATAACTACTAAAATTACTAATAATGGTTATTTATATGATGGAACGATTTCAGTAGGTTATTCTTATTTGTTTGATAGTGCTCCTGTATCATTAACTTCTTCAGATGCTTCAATTATAACTACAGATGTATCTATATTTAACCCGAATCCTACAAATACATTAACTATCAGTGATGTTATTTTATCTCCAACATTTTCAGTTGACTTATGTACTAATTTTGTTTATCCATCTGTAACATATTCAAGTACTGTATTTTTAAAACCGGTTTCTGTTAAATTAATAGAAACAGAACATTTATTTATATTTCAAGAATCATCATTAGGTGCTTTATCTCGTCCATATGATAATATAAATCCATATTTATCATTTAAATTTATTGGAGAAGAAAATCAAATTCAATTTTTTATAGTAGATGAAGATAAACAAGAAATAGAATGGACAGATGAAATTATATTTGATACAAGTATACTTGTTGCAGATATTCCACTTACTATTAATATTGGATTTAGAGCTGATCAAGAAGGCGTATATGAAAGATCTTTAGGAATTTATCATATTATAGATGGTGAATATCGTACTCTTGGAGAAATATTAGTTACTGCACAAGCTATTGGAGAAGATGAAAGATTTAGAGATTTATTAGCAAATTTTGGTTTACCAGATCCGAAAGATTTTTCAGATATATTTAAAGAAACAGATATAAATGAAGATATGTTAGATTGGGAAATTCTTAATCCTAAATCTAAACATATGATATTAGAACATGATAAAATCATGCCATATGTTGGTACTTATAAAGCTCTTATTAATGCTTTAAAATGGTTAGGATATGATGATATTTATGTTAGAGAATGGTTTAAAAATGTTAAAGAAAATAAAAAAATATCGTTTATAGTTCCATTTGATGCAAAAGATAGAACTCAAACAATATTAATGTTTTCTCCAGAAGAAAGAAAGATATTTAAAAAATTAAACGAATTATCTTTAGTTTACTGTCTCACAAGAGAAACTGGAGAAATAGATAATTGGGGAACACTTGAAACAGAAAATTGTTATTCTTATAATATTAAAGAAATTTTTGTAAAACTTTTAGCATTAAAACAATGGTTAGAAAGAAATATTATTGGTATTAATTGTAGAATTATTGATATAACTGGTGAAGGTATTTATTTTGAAAGATATTTAAATTTAATTTATACTACTGATAACATCGGTTATAATTTAAATATAGAGCAATCTCTTACTCCCATGACACTTGATAAATCAAGTGAATTAATTAAAGGAGATGCAAGTATATGTTTAACAATTAAAGAAATAGAAAGTCCTACAATAAATCAATATAGACTAAGATTTTCTGATATGATTTATCATATATATGATGCATCTACACATCTAACTTATCATTATGGAGATCCATCATTATTAACATTAGATACTTCTAATTATCTTATAAACATAGGTGCGCCTATTGCGTATCCAGTAAAAACTCTTAGAGATATACAATGGAAATTATCTGTTGAAAAACCAGATGCTGGAGTAATTGGAGTTGAACAAGTTTCAAATCCATTATTTATTCTCGAAAATGAAATAAGATTTTATAATATTTTAGATACAAGCAGCATTTTTCATAATGTTTCTACTAATTTAAACTTATTATTAGAAAAAGTTTATTTTAGAGATCCAAGTATAGATGAATGGATAAATTCGATAGCATATTCTCTTTATCCAAATTCTTCAGAAAATGGATATATTTTAGAATCTTCTATAGGTGATGTTATTCTATTTGATAATTATATGAATTTACAGCCAGAACCAAATGCTATTCTTCAATATGCTGTTGATGCTAATTATAAAGTTCCATTATTGAGTGCTAACGAATATTTTTCATTTATTGATTCAAGTAATAGTAAAAACTTTTTTCCAAAAACATATTATTTAGATATTCTTGATGGAAAAATCATAATGGATGCAAGTGGAAATACACAATATTTTATAAATTTCCAATATGATACAAGTTTAGATGAGCAAATGATAACATTAAATGCTGTTTATCAATCAGATCGTATGCCATTATTTATAATTGATTCATGCGCTTATTTTTATGGAGATCCAAGCATGCACAATGGCGGGGATGCAAGTGTTTTTGCAATTGATAATGCTTATTATTGTATGGGTATTAATCATATAGGAGATTATAATATAGAAGTTTTTGGATGGGATGGTTATAATACTCCGTTTTATAATAGAATAAATAGTTCATATAATGTTTGGATAAAACATCCAACAATTTATTCATTAATAGATAATTGTTGTAATATAAGTTGTGTTAGTACATATATGTCATTAGATGATGTTAGTGCTCTTATAGCTCAAAACACTAATCCTCTTTATGATAGACACATTCCACTTCAAGGATTATCTTTACAGATAGACAGTAATGGAGAACCTTATATTTCTGTACCTTCAATTACATATTTTCAAGATATTCCTGAATCAAATACGTTAAATAGATTCTTTAATATGACAGAAAGGGTTTTAACTATAGCTGATCCAGTTATTACAATTGATCCTGATTTTCAAGATTTTTATACAGGAGATGATATTAGATTAGTAAAATTTGATAAAGGAAAATATTCTTTGTTAATAGAAGCTAGTTCACACATATTAAATGCTACTGTAAATACTTTAACACTTGATAATATTGATTCAAATATTAATATAGATTCTTCATCTGATGTTTACATTATAAATGATACTTATAGAAGTGTTAAAAATGCTAGTAATAATGGTAGTAATTTTTTATGTGATGTAAGTGGTTATACATTTGGAGTAAATCAATTAGTAGGTATTATAGTTTCAGACGGTAGTACAGGATATTCTTGGGGTTCTTCTTATAGAGTTTTAACTGTTAATGGAAGCACACACACGTTTAATGCTGAAATACCTCAATTTTTCTTAAATAATCCTGGAAGATATACTATTAAAACTAAACATTCTTATTCTTCATATGCTAATATGACTTTAACAACAGATACAGCTACTGAAGTTAATAATACATTTAACATATATCTTAAAGATACAAATTGTCAAGAATATTATTTAGATAACACTTTCGTAATAATTAATATTCTATTTGATCAAGATCAAGTAAATAAACAATGGTATAATGTAAGTGATAATTTAATTAATTCAGAATTTTATTATCATCCTGAGCCTATTGTAGTAGATGTAAGTACACTAGTCATATTAAAATCTGTATATGATAATAGTACTTATTTATTAAATCAAAAAAATATTTGGACTGTTTATTATAATTTAACAGATACAATATTAATGAAAGTGTATAATGAAAGTGTTCCATATGTTTTTGATACAAGTGGATATTATGACGTTAAAGTAGAATCTTATGACTCGTATGGAAATATCATAACTAAAATGTATGAAGGTTTAATTAAGGTTGGTTTATAAATTATTTTGCAAATATTATAGGTATTATTTTATTAGAAATAGTTTTATCTAATCCTGCTGTAAATTTTCCTATAGTTCCTATATTAGTTAATGTACTCGTCTGTATATTCCAAACATCCGCAGCATTAATATTTGTAGCAATACTTGGTGTTACAGGTAAAGCATCTGCCCATAAATTCAAGTTTCCTAATGATAATTGTACTCCAGGAGGATAGAATACATTAATATCATCAATATAAAAATAAGCATCAGTTAAAGTAGCTTCAGTTAATCCATTTATACTTAATAATAATTGTCCAAAAGTTGTTGTTGGAGTAAATGAACATGATAATAGTTGCCAATCTGTAGTATCAATTGCTTCAGCATAGGTTGATGTTCCATTATCATATTCTATAGTTATCCTTGGATTTTGATGAAACCCTGTATAATAAGTTGCACTGTTTATTTTAACCCAAATAGATATGTTCATTGTTAAATTCTGTATATTTCCTGTTGGAACAATCTGTACCCATTCTAATAAGTCGGTTGTACTTGTTGGTTCAAATCTTAAAGCATATTTATCAGTTCCAGCTGTGTGAACTGTTTCATCTGATAAGTTATATCCTGTTCTTTTTAATCTCCCAAAGGGCATATGAACTGTATCGGCATTTAATACTCCATTTTCACTTGTCACTCTAAACTTTGATGTTGGAACAGTTAGTTCATAATCTGTAGTGCTAAAATTGATATTTGTAGATGAATTATTATTTGTTAAATCGATATATGTTCCAGAAGTAATAGAAAAATCTGTGGTATTAGCAGTTAAATTACCATATCTTTCATTAAAAAACTTAACATTAATAATGCTTCCTCCCATATGATACCCTCTTGTACATCTATTAATAGTATTATTTCTAAATACAGAATTTGATAATCCACCTATATATACAGGACTACCTGAACTTAATGAGATACCATACCAATCATTATTAATATAACTGTTATTTATTCCGGCACATGTTATTTGATAATAAGCCGTACAAGGTAAGTTATAAAATCTATTATTTTCAAATAATAAGTTTCTAACTGTTCCAAGACCAGTTGTTACTTTCCAAATACTTCCAGAAGTTATATTAATATTATCTTTAATGTTGATAGCTCCTGATGTAAATGTAGATGAATATGTTGTTGAAAGAATGGGAATTGCTGGACACCCCAAGCCATAATTTCTTAAAACATTTAATCCTTTAAGCGTGGATCTTTGAAACTGTATTCCACCTACAGCATAAGCTGCTGCAGATGATCTATAATGTAAATTGCCGTTTAATTCAGGTGTTGTAGTATAACTTGGATCAGGAATATAAGTAACAAGACCTGTTGAATTTGTAATCGTGTTATTAAATCGTGTTCCTTTTATCACATAATGTAATGGAAATACATAAATTGAACTTGCTAGTAGAAGATTTCCTATAGATATTCCATATCTTTCAACATTTATTATACTACCTCCAGCTAATAAAGTAATGCCTAAGTTAGTTCCCATTGTAATAGTAGAACCATCTACACTTCCTACTGTATTTATATTATTAGCATAAGATACACCTGTAACATCTACGGGTCCATAAAAAAGACTCTCTCCTGGCAACCAGCCAGTTGATGTATCTGTTTTTACTATCTTTTGTCCAGAACTTGCATTAAACGCAGCATAAGCTATTCTAATTGAAGGTTCTTCACCATAAAGCTGTATTGATTGAAAAGGATAAAAGTTACTTGAATATCCAAAATATTGATACGTAAAACCCCAGTTGCTTGGGTCAATTATTGCTTGTTTACTATATGGTATTCTATTTTCTGATGAACCAATAGTTAATCCTGAATATGTAAAACCAACTATATCACCACATAACTTAAGAGTATAAGATGCTAATGGAGGGTTTTCCCATCTTAAATAGGAATTATTACTTGCGTCAAGATTATTTATATTTGAACATATATAAATTGCATATCTACTATTAGTAGCGTAATCAGCTACAGCAGTATTATATCCTGTATATAAAGAACTATTTATAGTCAAATAATTTTTAACTATAAATGTATCACCGTTAGTAAAGTTCAATGATGTATCTGACCAAACCCAATAATCTGTAGCTGCAATAGTATGAGGATAAGAACTTGCATAATTAGCATAAACTCTATTAGCTCCAAGAGGTTGAGTATAAGCATAAAATCTATATGCGTTTGTTGATGCACTAACTGCTGTAGATGGAATATTAATATTTGCTGCATATATACCTTTAGTAGCGCCAACACCTCTCCCTGCTGTTCCTATTGTAGGTATAATATCTGTATATCCTAAACTTCCTGAACTTAAAACATTCCATAATCCAGGTCCTGCACTACTATTTGTTGTAGTGTTTATAAGCGAACCATCTTTAATTGCAGATATTGCAAATGTATTTGCAGATGGGTTCATAACGTAAAATACTGAAGTATCATTTAATCCTGTTCCTATAGTAGCTGCTCCTGAAGCTGTTGTTTTACTAAATGCAATGGATGCATTTTGAGTTAATCCATGGGCAGTTTTTGTAATAATACAAGGAGAGCCTTTAGATATATCACAAGGACCTAAAGAAGCCTCAAGCCTCATAACAAAATTTGATGTATTATCATCATAAGAATTACATACGGCCATTCCAAGTCCTATACAGTTTCCCGCATTAGCAAAATTTAGCGGGAAAAAATTTATAGGACCATAAGTCATACCTATAGTCTGGCATCCATTCCCTATATTCATTGCTTCAACTCTGTAAAATGGTTTATCTGTATCTGCAATTGAACAGTCTTTATATGTTATTAAATTTGACATGCTTTTTTATTTTATAATAGGTTCGATATCTATAGGTTCAGTAATAATTCCCTTAATACCATCAATTTTACTTTTAAAATCTGCATCTTTTATATAAAGTTCATCAAATATCTGAAGATTATATTCCTTTTCTTTTAATTCAGTATTTAACTGAATTTCCTTATTTTCTAAATCATTATAAAAAGATACTCTTGACTCTAACCAAACTAAAATATCATTAGATGTAGTTTCTGGCATAAATACATTTGTTTCTTCTATTCCATTACTAAATGAAACAAATACATTAAAGCGATTTTTATTTAAAACAATGTTTGTTATTTTGCTTGTTATCATGATTAATGTTTTTTTTAAGTTATATGAATTGCTATTATATTTTCGCTTATATCTCTTTCAAATGTTACTGTTTTATAATGTAAGTTATAGTTATTTATTAACAGAGATGAAACATCATTATTACTATTATATATAAAAGATACATCTTTTGTGCCTATAGTGTTTATTGTTATTATTCGTGAAACATAATTATCTGAATTATAATAAAATGAAACATCTCCTGTTTTAGGCATATATGTTGCGTAGTCTAAAGATGCATTAACTGTATTAAATATTGTATTAATAGAACTATTTATATTAGTTCTACTTGCTAAATCATTGTATTCTGCTGTTGATAAATGATAATAATCAGTACTTCCAAATAATCCAGCAAGAGTATTATGATCTGTATTTGAACCACTTCCAACTGAACTTATAGTTGTAATATTTATTTTTCTTGGAGTTGCAGCTAAACTTACTTTTCCCAAATTATTATTTGGAATTTTATATTCCCAAGAAAATTGATAAGAAATAACGCTTTCTGCAATAGGATAACCAGTCATATCAAAATTTCTTGGATCTTCAGCTTGAGCTAATGCTAATGATGTAAATATAGCACGCCCAGGAATAAGTGCAAATCTAGAATTTCCATAAATATTTGTAAATAATAAGTACCAATTATACCATCTATTATTCGTATTAGCTGCTTCAGTTAAACCTGTGCCATTATCCCAATATATTCTATTATTTGGACCATATTTATATGGTACTGATGCATCTTCCCATACCCAAGTTGATGCATTGGTTCTGTAATATAATGTATATGCTTTAGTTGAACCATCAGGACGCGTAAACGCTGGAAGAGTTTCAAACATATCTTCATCTGCAATAATAGCTTCAGAAACTCCAAAAGTATTTGTAGCATTAGTTGTTCCTCCAATGATAGGACCAGAAAGTAATCCTCCACTAACATATTTTGTTCCTATCGTAAAGTGTAAATATGCATGAGTTCTTCTATCCATTAAAGATTGATGTTTCTCTTCTGAAAGTTGATATATTGGTTCTAATGATGAATCCCAATTAATTGTTGCAACTGGAAGAGTATCATCCATTAAAGTCCATGCAGATTGTGAGCTAGAAAGGATTCCATTATCATTATTTATAACAATATAATGCATTCCTTTTGCAGGAGGATTTCCGATTAAAACGGATGGATCTGTAGAAAAAGTATAATTGATTCCAGCTCTCATATATCTCCATGTAGAACCTGTGCGATATAATTGTAAAATATATGTTGATGGATTAAAGGCGATACTTATATCTGTTTCATCAACAAAACCACAACGATTAATATCAATCCAGCGTTTATCATCATAATATTTGTTAATAGCGTCTGATGAATTAACACCATTTTCAAATCCAGTTATTTTTCCACTAACAACTAAAGAAGCATCTATTGTCAATAAACCTGTCATAGTATCACCTGCTTTATCAACTTTTAATGCTAATGAGGCATCTACGTCTATTTTAAGCGCAAAACTTGCATCAACATGTGAAATAGTTGCGTATTTATCTAAACCAGCTATAGAATTTAAACTAGCTTCTAAAAAACCATTATTCCAAATAAAATCATTACTTAAAGAAGCATCTGAAATATAGTTAATTAACGTTGCAGAATCCGCAATATTTAATAAATTACCGCTGCCATCATAATAAAATCCATCGCTTGCGTGTTGCACTAAATTTTGATATGTTGCAGATACAAATTTTCCAGTTAATTCTACGCCCATGTAAATATATTTTTATAGAATATATATTCTATATGAAAATAACATAACTATGTTTCAATACTATAACTGGCAAGAAGTAAATATTAACTGGGAAAATGTTGATATGAACTGGGAAGATGTTGGATTTTTAATCAATGAGGTTTTCCCTTTAATGAGTGGTACTGCACCACTTGGCGGGCCTATTCATAAAAAAGATTTAAAGAAACTTAATGAACTTCCAGAAGAAAAGAAACGTCATATTATTAAAATAGTGTGTAAAATTACAGGCGAAGATGAATATATATCTTATAAATATAAAAATGAAGACATAAAGATAACGGCAGATCACATTAATATTATTCGTGATCAATTATTTAAAAATAAAATTAAAGTAAATGTACACAATATTTCTTGATAAATCTAAAGTTTTTGAATGTAATGTTAACATTGAAGGCGCCTCTTTATCTCAAAGTGAAGCTCGACTTCTTTTAGAAACTGAAAATTTTACATTATCTTTTAAAGGTGAAATTAAATCTGATGGTACTGTTAAAATTCCAATAAACAAACTAAAAGGCATTCTTAAAGAAAACTTTACAGGTAATATTTCTTTAGAAGTAATAGCAGAAGACACAGTGTTTGTTCCTTGGAAATCTGAATATCATACAGATGTATCTAAAAAAGTAGAAGTTAAATTTGATAATGAATTAAAAGAAAGTGAAAAACCTGTAGAAACTATAAAACCTAAAATGTCATTTTCTATAAAACCTGATGAATTTGATACTAAAATTCACATAAACGAAATATTTAAGATATTAAGTAAAAATAATGTAAGTAAGAAAACTCTTTCTACTAATATGCCAATTTTTAATAAATTAGTTGAAACATATTGTACATTAAATTCTATAAATGATGCTTCAAATGTAGGTAGTATTAAAAGACAATTATTAAAGGATATAAAATAAGATCACATATGAAAAAACTTATTAAACCTTGGGAAGGCAATCCTTCAGAAATAGAAAATTTCTATGATGATATTAATGAAGCTACTAAATTAGAACCAGATTTAGGTGGAGAAATTGATGATGATACTCACAAACTTTTGAAAAAAGACGAAGATAAAGATGAAAATGAATTAGAAGGATTTGAAAAAGAAATAACAGAAGAAGCAGATCCTTACGCAGATATCTTAAAAGATTTAAAATAATTCCTAATTATTTTTTTGTGTCAAATATATTGATTATATTTGTACCATGATAAAACATCTCTCTCCTAAATCAGAAGATGAGTTACGACTATACTATACTCATTTAAATTCACGAAGAAAAATGGAAGTTGGATGTGACGATGGTTTAATATGGCTAGTTGAAGATGCTCTTGAACAAGTTAAACAAACATTTTCTATTTCTTGCGACATTAATGGTAATCATATAAAACATCTTACTGAAGATAACATCAAAGAACAATTACGTTGGGGTTTACTTTGTGCAAGTTATAATGGCCAAATTGAAATAGTTAAATATTTAATAGAACAAGGAGCTGTTCCAGACAAATTAGTTTATATATGGGCATATGATAATCCAAGGGTGCCCGATGTAAGAAAAAAAGAAATATGTAAATTATTAAGGTATCATAGTAAACTATTAAGGTATCATAGAAAACTTAGCCAAGTTTCGTGCTTAAAATAACAAATACACGTAAAATGGCAATAAAACACCTTACACCCAAATCAAGAGAAGAAATACAATCAGCAGTATTAGATAGTCCGGCTTCATTAGAAAAAATTAATTTACTTAATAGTAATTATATTGAAGTTACAAAAGAAGAAGCTCTTCAATTAGTTGATGAACTTCCAATTTATGAAAAATTAAGATTTGCATTAAAAGTAAACAATGTTGAAATAGTTAAGAAAATTCTTGATACTAGTTGTAAAAGTATAACTCCTGCTAAAAGAATTATTACGTATTTTAATAAAGACGATAAGCCTGTAACTGCAATAACATTTAATCAATTAGATGAAATTCTTACATGGGCCTTTAAATATAAGCAAGATGATATAATAGAATATATTAAAAAAAATCTTAAAAAAATTGTTAAAGACATCACGTCATTCGAAAGAATACAATTTGCAATGCATGTGAATGATATGGCTTTAATAAAAAAATATATCTATGATGTTGACAAGAATAAATTACAAACTTTTGAAGCAGAAGCTATTTTAAGATGGATTGTTGCAAATAATCACGATGATATTTTATCTAATCTTATTAAAAAAATAAAAATTTCAGAATTTAGAGAAGATTATCTAAGACTTATTATTCAAAAAATTATCTTTCAACCTGCAAGTGAAAAAATGGTTAGAATGATGTTAGATGCAGGTATGGATGTTCATATGGATATGGATTATCCTTTAGTTGAAGCTTGTAATATGCAAAAAATTAATTTAGCTAAGTTATTAATAGAATATGGAGCAAATATACATGCGCAAGGCGAAATATGCTTAAGAAATGCGTGTATAATGGGAAATATAGAAATTATTAAAATGCTTTTACATTTAGATGCTGATATACATGCAGAAAATGATGAAGCATTAAGACTAGCTGCGGCTAATGGACGAACAGAATTAGTTAAGTTACTTATTGCTGCTGGCGCAAATGTAAAAGCACATAATTATTTAGCTATTTATTGGGCAGAATATAATCGACATACAGAAATTGTAAATATACTAAAAGCTGAACAAACAAGAATTGAAGAAACTAAAAGACTTATAAATCTAGCGAAAAATGAGCAAAAGAGACATAGCAAAACCAAAACAAAAAGAAAAAATTATAAGACTTCCAATATCGAAATTCATTAGTTTATGTTCATTTTACAATTAATACCATGCCATTTTTTATAATTCATTTTATCTATTAATTTATTACAATGCATACATAATTGTTTTGGAGAATTTTTATTTCGTTCACTGAGTTGTTTTCTTTGTTCAATAGTACGTTTTTTTCCTTTATTAGCTTTACTAATTTTATTTTTTTTAACTTGACTACATATTTTACCTCGTGATCCATCTCCTATTTTCTTTTTCCATTCTGCAGAAAGTTTTTTTCCTTTATTTGGCGATATTTTTCCTTTATGTGATTCACTTAAATGTATTTTATGTTCGATGGATAGTTTTTTTCCTATTTTTTTATTTCTCATTTTTAATTTTGATTGAATATTATGATGTTTTCCAAACATAGGATGATCCTTTCCTTTTTGAATATATTTATGCGCATTTTTCATTTTAATTTTTGTTTCTTCAGAAACTGGAATTTCGCATATTAATATTTTAATTTTTTCATATGTTCGTGCTGATATTTTATATAAATTAAATTTAATGGAATGTTGAAATCTTCTCAATGCTAATCGCATACCTCTATTATTAGGATATATGCGTGTTAATAATAAATGACAAACAAAATGTTCTCTTGTAGTTAATAAAACTAAATTATTTTTTTCATCTGTTCCATTTAAATTTTTGGGAACAATATGATGGCACTCATAATATACATAATTTGAGTCTGATTTATTTAATTTTTTGCGATTATCTTTTTCAGAGTTATTTATTATGTTATTGTAAATTTTTAAATAATTCATAAAACTTTAAGTTTATTTTATTATATATATTTATACATTTATCTCAAAAATAAGCATTAATGAAAAATATAGGAAAAAATACTAATAAGAAATCGGAACGAATAATTAAATTGTGTATTTCGAAATTCATTGATACAAAATTTCGAGATTATGCATTATATGTCCTTACTAGCCGAGGGATCCCTTCGTTTTATGATGCGTTAACTCCTGTTCAAAGATATATTCTTAAAAATACTCCTTCATCATTCGTTAAAACTTTAACTGTAGTAGGAAAAGTCATACAAGACGGCTATCACCATGGAGATTGTCTTGATGGAAACACAAAAATTAATTTAGCTGATAATACTCAAATAACTATTAGAAAATGGTTTGAAGAATATCCAGATGCTATTTTAATGATTAGATCTATTGATGAAAATGAAAATGAAGTGATAGGTATAGGTCATTCTCCACGTATAGGTCAAGAAACAAATGACTATCTTGAAATCGAATTAGAAAATGGAGAAATTATAAAGTGTACCAAAAACCATCCATTTTTAGTAAATGAAAAATGGATTAAAGCAGAAGATTTAAAAGAAAATGATGAGTTATATACATTAACTTAATATTTTACGCTAGTGGTTATAGAAAATATCATAAAAAATGTGAAATATGTAGAAAAGAAATTTTTATTCAAGCAAGAACATGTAAAAAATGTGCATACGAGTTAAGAAAACAAAGTTGGAAAAAAACGTGTAATTCAGAACATAATTTTTTAAAAATTCTTCTTCACGAAAACAATGGGAAAATAGATTATTAAATAAGAAGGAATAATAAATGTTTGGCAAAGAAAAGAAGTAAAAGAAAAAAGTAAACAGACATTAAAACAGAAATATAATAATGATTATCAAAATTTTTTAGATGAAAATAAAATCAATCAAACTAATTAAATCAGATATACCAATAAAATTTTATGATATAACAGTAGATGATTATCATAATTTTTCTATTAGTAATACTAATATTATAGTTCATAATTCTTCTATTATTGGCGCAATTAATAAATTAGCACGCCCATTTGGTAATGCAATACAAATTTTAAATGGTTATGGATTCTTTGGAAGTGAGGTATCTCCTTCACCTGCATCACCCAGATATACATCTGTTAAACTGTCTCCAACAGCTAATGGAATACTTAATAAGTACAATCATTTAACGACAAAGGAATCAGAAGGTCCTTATGATGATTTATGGATGGATATTCCATTAGGATTAACCTCACCTATTGTAGGTATTGCCGTAGGATATAAAACTACAGTTCTTCCAAGAAGACTTAAAGATATTCAGGAATTTCTTGAAGGAAAGCGTAAAAATCTCAAACCTTATTTTGAAGGATTTAGTGGTACAGTAGAAAAATATAAAGGAATAGATAAATCATGGTTTATTTCATCAACATTTGAAATTGACAATAAACGAATAATGATTCATGAAATCCCGCCAATTTTAAAATATACAACGGTAATAAAAAAACTTGATTTTTTATTCAATAAATTTGAAGGCAATATTCGTATTATTAATAATTCTAATACAAAGGTGAATATTGATATTGTTTATACTGGAAAATCAAAAGAAGAATGGGAAGAAATAATAAGCTTTATTAAAAGAATATTTTCTATTATTGTTACAGAAAATCCTGTATTTATTAAAGATGGTCAGGTTCTTGTTTATGATTCTGTTGAACAATATTTAGAAGATTATAAATGGCAAGTTATAAGATTAAAATATAAAAACACCGAATATGAGTTTAATGAATTAACTTTTGATTTAAAATTTAATGAAGCCAAATTCAAATTCATTACATGGATACTCCAAAAACAGAGAACAGATGAAGAAGTTACAATCTGGTTAAAACCATATAAACAAGACATATGTGAAAAACTTGAAAGATTAACATCAAGAAAATTTACTACAGATGAATTATTTGCAACTACTAGTACAATACGAAGGCTAAAAAATGAATTAAAATTTAAAACCAAAGAACTTAATGATTTTTCAAAGGCTTTCTTAAGTTTAATTGATCCTACATTAACTCGTAGTATAGGTTCCAAGAAAAATTTAGTTAATTTATTTGAAATTCAAGATATTCAAGATGTAGATGGAGTAACTATATGGCAAGGTGATGATGTATATGAAGAAATAGAAAAAGAAGAGACTGATGAAGATGAATAAACTTTTCCTTTATTTCCTCTTCTATTTTTATTTCCTCTTAAGTTTTGTTTAAATATTCAAGAAAAAATAAGAATAAATACTGAAAATATTCATTTAATGATTACTAAAATACAATTTGAAAAAACTTATAATGAATTTTCTCCATCTAAAATAGAAAAATTTTATTTTAGATTTTTTTCCATAAATGCTGTACGACGATACAAATGGGTATCTTGGCTGATGATAATTATTCTATTTATACCCATATTATTAACTTTTATTCTTACACTTATTAATGGACATCCTAGTTGGATGCAAATACCGACATTGATTTATACAGGTTTTATAACTTTGATTGGAATTCCCTGGATTTTTTTATGGAATATACATATTTATAGAATTTATAAAATAAGAAAACGTCTTAATTTATCTTTAAAAGAATATCATAATATTGTTAGAAAATTATATTTTCAGCATAATCCAGATATAATAGATATCAAAGATTTTATAAAAAGTAAATGTAAACAATGAAAGCTAAATTTATATACGAAGCCATAAAACATTTAGCTCCAAGAGATGAATCCGAAATGCGTGCAATGTTCGATAAACTATCTCCTCTTCAAAAATTAGAGAGTTATAAAGAAATGGGAATAGATTTATCAATATTAGAATTTAAACAAATATTAGATAAACTTACTCCAGCAGGATTAGCAGGATTTGCAATAAAATATAATCAGCCAAAATTATATATAGAAGCAATAAAAAGGGGTCATAAAATGACTGCATCAAATAAAGCAAATATTATAAAAAATCAAAGATATTTTGAATCAAACTGGGAAGGAAAGAAGGATTGGTTAGAAGTAATAAATAAATTCGTTAATAAAGGCCGTAAGAAAATAGTTGATAGAGACCCTAAAGAAAATTTAAAAGATTATAAAATTGCAAGAAAAAAAATTAACGATTTACATGCTAAAGGATCTGATGGCTATAGCATGAAAGATGTAACAAGCCCTAGACAAGAAACAAACGGAACAATGGCATTTAGACTAAAAGTATTAAAAACTTATTATAATGGAAGAGTACCACAATACGAACCTAATGAATTTTCAATATCAAAAAATGGATATGTAAGAAAATATTATCCATCAATGTTTTCAAAAGTTGCTAATAATTTAATAGAAAATCCATATTTGACTTATGAAGAATTAGCAGATATTCTTATTAAGTATCTTAAAAATCACAATTTTGTAAATGAGAGCTAAAAAAATAAATGAAGCTATTAAGCATATGCTAGGAATTTCTCAAGAAGAATTAGCGGCTAACGTAGAAAAAGAATTGCTTAAAAGTGAACAACATACTACATCACTCGAATTAGCATTAATAGCAAAAGGTAAAAATTTAATTTATCATGTGTGGAGTGGTTTAGATGCTTTTGAATATAAAGATAGAAATGGTAATAAAGCTTATCCTCAATATATTGCAGTTATAGCTAAAAATCAGCGAGATGCAAGACAAAAAGTTGCTGCAATACTTGGACAAAAATTAGAATATCAGCATACCCCCAATATGGGCGAGGATTATGATAATTTTATATATAATGCAGAATTTATAAAAGAATATAAAGGATAATGAAAGCAAAACTAGTAAATGAAGCTATAAAACACCTTGCTCCTAAATCTGATGAAGATATAAGAAAAGAATTTGATAAAATGTCTCCAGAAGATAAAATATCTAATCATAAAGATATGGGTATTAATTTAACTCAATCACAATTACATAAATTAGTAAACCAAGTAGATATTCCTCCTTTTAAAAAATTAGAGCTTTATAAATATAATAATATAGAAATAAGCAACGAAGAAAAATCTAAATTATTAGGACAATTAACAGATAGAATAGATAAAGAACATTTTAAAAATTGGGATATTAATTATCACGTTTTTAGAAAAGATAACAAGCCCTGGGTCTTTCAAGCAGGAAATCAAAATATATTACTTCCTTATATCGTTATGATAGCTAAAAGTGAAGAAGCTCTTTTAGATAGATGTAATATATTTACAGGAATAGATTTAACATTTGAAGATATTAAAATAAAATTTGAGAACTATTTTTAATGAAAGCTAAATTTGTAAATGAAGCTATAAAACATTTGGCCCCTCATTCTGAAGAAGAATTAGAAGATAGAGGGTATACAGAAGAAATGCTTAAATGGGCATCTTGGCAGTCAGATGGCTATATGACACTAAATAATTGGGGTGGTATAGAAATAAAAATAATAGATAATGGTGATGGCGTTGAATATAGATTTAATTACGGAGATGAAGGCAATGAAGTAAAACCTGTGCATGATGCTGAGATAGAATGGGTAGAAGATCCAGATAATGATGAAAAAGATGAAGAAGGTTTTCCTATATCAGAACCATCTTTTATGGTAGGAGACTCTAGATATTTTCTTAAAGACTTTATGCGATCGTAATCATTTTGATTTATTACGTTTTATTGTTTCACGTAATTTTAATTTAGCTATCTCATTCATAGGAATACCTTTATTCCATGTAGTTTTTCCCTTTTTAGCATTACTCATTTGCAATAATGTTTCCTCAGAATATGGATTCTTTTTATTTTTATTCCAGGGTATTTTTCCTTTATGGCTTTTACTAAGATTTAATTTCCATGATTCTGGAGGAGGCGCATGTTTTTTACCCAACATAGAATTGCTTTGTTTTTTTCTTGTTTCTTCTGAGTGGCATTCTCTTACGCCCAAACCTCCTTTAGGACTTATATTATATCCATTTGAACTAATGTATTATACTGAATAATGTATTTTTCTTGAGCATTAAAAGCTTCTTTTTTAGTTTCAAAATTTTCTAAAATTTCCTTTTTAAAATATATTTTTCCATATTTTTTAATAGCAGCATTTAAATATGATCCTCCTCCTAAATAATTATCTTTTTCTATATTATCTGTACTATGGTCTCCTACATATTGTTTTCCATTAATAGTATTAGTAGTAATGTAAACGTAGGTAAATTTCTTTTCTTTCATAAATAAAACTATATATTTGTATATATTTTTAAAACTTTTTTAATCCCTACTATATAATATCAAAGAAATAATTAACATTTAACAAATTTATTATGGCAAGCAAAAAAATTGAATTTGAAGCAAAAAACGTTAAAGCATTTACATCATGGTTAAAGCGCTTTTCATTAATCTCTAATTCATTATTATTAGAAATAGATGAAAAAACTTCTTCATTTATTGCTAAAGTTTATAATGAAGAGCATAGTATAGTCAAAATGAGTAAAATCAATTTTGATGATGCAGGAATGCTTTGTAAGCCTACAAAAGAATCAAAAAGAATTAAAGTAGGTCTTTTTAATATTCCAAGATTAATAAAAATTATTGATCAATTTAATGATGCAGAATTTAGTTTAATAATTAATTATGATGAAATAATATCAGAAGATACAACAGCATCCAATTTTGCAGGAAAAGATATTCAACTAAAAAATAAATCTCTTAAAATGTCAGTTGATTGTACTTCTCTTAATATTTTTAAATATATGACAGATGATTTATTTAAAAAAACTATTGCAGTTATAAACGTAATTGGTAAATTTGAATTGCTTAAATCTACTATTGAAAAATTAAATTCATTGTGTATTTTAGATAATGAATTTAAGTTTATAGAATTTAAATTTATTGATGAAGAAATTATGGTAGTAGGTAAATCTTTTCAATTGGTATTAGAAAAAAGAAAAGAATTAATAAATGCTATGATTAATATATTTAAGGACCAATTTTTAACTGTAGATATTGAAAATTATGATGTTGAATTAGGAGAAGATAGATTAGTATTTAAATCAAAAGATTCAGATACAATTTGTGTTATTAGTATGGCTGTAAATGATGATTAAATAAATTTTAATTCTTTTAATCCCAGTTAGAAAAAACTGGGATTTTTTATTATCTTATATTGGGATATAACAAAAGAAGAGATTAAAGAAGAAATTAAAAAAATTCCGGTTCAGGATCGTTTGTTTAAAGCTAATAAATATGGTATTACATTTACTAATGAAGAGATGAATGAATATAAAAAGGAGCTTTATGATTATGACTAAGATGTTTTATCGCTTCATTTATTTTCTTTTTCTTTATGTGATCTTTCAACACTTTCACCACTTCAATATGCCCATTTCGGCTTGCCCATTGTAAAGC
>Ga0315284_10000630_pt1 | contig 48143 bp, 42 predicted proteins | sample YL17G09_16_MG_FD_203696 | JGI IMG/M metagenome (GOLD analysis project Ga0315284, IMG submission 203696) | Sediment microbial communities from Yellowstone Lake, YNP, Wyoming, USA - YL17G09_16 | ecosystem: Environmental > Aquatic > Freshwater > Lake > Sediment | place: USA: Wyoming | collected...
AGAACTATTTCACCTCCTTTCTTTTAGATTTGACCTGATAATAAAATATTATACAAATAACCAAATTCTTGTCAAGTTTTGCTTGAAAAAAGGGAGAGTTTAAGATAAAATCAGGTGTATGTTTAATTTAAAATCTTCGTTTAAACCCACGGGTGATCAGCCACAAGCGATTGAAAAGCTGGTTAAAAATGTAAAAGCCGGTGCGCGCCATCAGGTGCTTTTGGGAGTGACTGGTTCGGGAAAAACCTATACCATGGCGGCTGTTATTGAAAAAGTCAAAAAACCCGCGCTCATCATTTCGCCTAATAAAATTCTTTGCGCTCAACTTTATCAAGAATTCAAGGAATTTTTTCCGCAAAACGCTGTCCATTTTTTTGTTTCTTATTATGACTATTACCAGCCGGAAGCTTACATCCCGCAGACTGACACTTATATTGAAAAAGACTCCAAGATTAATGAAGAAATTGACAGATTAAGGCATTCAGCTACCCAGGATTTATTAACCAGAAGCGATACCATTATCGTCGCCTCGGTTTCTTGTATTTACAATATTGGCTCGCCAGAAGATTATCAAAAGGTTTCTTTGGAAATTAAACAAGGTCAAAAGATGAAAAGAAAAGATTTTCTCTATCATTTAACTTCTTTACAATATCAAAGAAACGACATTGATTTTAAACCGGGCACTTTTCGAGTAAGGGGAAATATCATTGATATTTTTCTAGTTACCGGCAGAGAAATTTTAAGAACAGAATTTTTTGGCGATAAAATTGATAAAATTCTAATCTCGTCCGCGTCTTTAGATACAAGATACAAAATGCTAAATACAAAATACAAATTATTCCCGGCTCACTTTTGGGTAACGCCTCAGGAGAAATTAGGTATTGCGCTGGAAAATATTAATCTGGAATTACAGGAGCAACTAAAGAAATTAAAAAAAGACCATAAATTATTAGAAGCTCAAAGACTAAAACAAAGAACGAACTATGATTTAGAAATGTTAAAAGAAGTAGGTTTCTGTCACGGAATAGAGAATTATTCAAGACACCTGGAATTCAGAAAACCAGGAGAGTCTCCTTTTACTTTATTAGATTACTATCTCTGCCCCCACACCAATAGTAGTGGTGTGGGAGAGAGAGATTTTTTGGTTTTTATTGACGAATCTCACTTGACCGTTCCTCAATTAAAAGCGATGGCTATTCAAGATCGGGCCAGAAAACAAACTTTAATTGAATATGGATTCAGGCTTCCTTCAGCCATTGATAATCGGCCATTCACCTTTGAAGAATTCAACCAAAAAGCAAAACAAATAATCTATGTTTCTGCCACCCCCGATGAATATGAAAACAAAATTGCCACAAAAAAATACATTGTTAAGCAGTTAATCAGACCAACCGGACTTTTAGAACCATCTATTGAAATTAGACCCACCAAAGATCAGGTCAAAGACATAATTGAAGAAATCAGAAAAATGGTGGTCAAAAAACAAAGGGTTTTGGTTTTAACCTTAACCAAGAGATTAGCTGAAGCTCTTTCTGAACACTTAGCTGAAGCCGGCATTAATTCGCAATGGCTTCATTCCGAAGTAAAAACTTTGGAAAGGCCCAAGATATTAAAAGAGTTAAGAGAAGGGAAATATGATGTTCTGGTTGGCATTAATTTGTTAAGAGAAGGGCTGGATTTGCCGGAAGTGGCTTTGGTGGCGATTTTAGATGCTGACAAAGAAGGCTTTTTGAGGTCAGAAACGACTTTAATTCAAACTATGGGCCGCGCTGCCAGACATCCAGAAGGCCATGTCATTTTATATGCCGATAGAATAACAGGTTCAATGAAAAGAGCAATTACTGAAGTAAAAAGAAGAAGGAAAATCCAAGAAAACTATAACAAAAAACATAAAATAAGCCCTAAGCCAATCGTCAAAGGAATAAGAGATTGGCCTTTTGCTTCTAAAGAAAAAGGGGTGGCTTCTGAATTTTGGGCAATCCGCGACGCTAAACTTCTGGAAAAAGAAATGAGAGAAGCTGCCAAAAATTTAGACTTTGAAAGAGCAGCGGAAATCCGCGACTTGATTAAAAAGATAAAGTCGGCTACACTATAACCACAAACATCCCACATCGGAGAGGGGCCGGGAGAACCCTTCGGTTCTCCCGTGTAGGAAAAGATTAAAAACCGAGGGTTGTTAAAGAGCGGTGTTAGCGCGGTCGCCGAAGGCGAATCGCAATAATTCGTGCGTGCCGCGACCCTACTTAGTGATGCCACTATGCCGATAACCAAATCAGCTAAAAAGGCTTTACGACAAAGCCAAAAAAGAAGAATAATAAATATTAAGAAAAAAAATAAAATAAAAAACCTGATTAAACAGGTGAGAGGTTTGGCATTGCAAAAGAAGACCGAAGAGGCGAAAAAACTTCTTCCCCAGCTTTACAAAGCTCTTGATAAAGCGGCTAAAACAGAATTAACAAAAAAGAATACAGCTGCCAGAAAAAAATCAAGAATCAGCAAGTTAATTAACAAAATTTAAATTACCCGAGCCGCAACGAAGGGTGAAGAAGAGGATTTATCCTCTTCGCCTAGATTTCCGTAATAAGTAAATCTAATGCTGTTTCAGGATCTATCCGCCCGGTCTTAATATTTATATCTGCCTTAAAAATTTTTTGGTAGATTTTTTTTAATTCAGGGAGGTTGAATGATCTCGCTTGCCAAAGGCTTTTTTTGACAATATAGGGATGGAGCCCTGTGCTTCTCACAATGTTTTGATAAGTATAGTTTTTTTCTACCAAACTTTTAATTTGAATTAGATTTCGGAACTGAAAATTAATCATGCTTAATAAATATAAAGAGCTATCTCCTTTTTCTAAGTGTTTATGCAGTAAGCTCAAAGCTTGCTTTTTATTTTTTTCTGCAATCGCATCAATGGTTTTGAAAATATCAACATCGATCTTCGGTTTTACCAAAAGTTCAATATCTCTTGCTTGAATAATTTTATTTTTTTTATAAGTGGCTAATTTTTTAATCTCATTGCTTAATCGCCAGGAATCATTACCAAGAAAGTTAATTAATTTTTCTATCACAAGAGATTCTGTTTTTGCGCCGTAGCTATTAAATTCTTTCTTTATCCAGTTTTTTAAATTTTGACCCTCTAAAAGTTTAAATTCTTGAGATTTCCCAGATTTTTTTAGCAATTTTAAAAGAGAATTAGTTCCTGAAATTTCTCTTTCTTCATAAAACAGAATTAAATCCTTTGAACTAATAAAATTTTTACTGTTTTTCAAAAATTTTTCTTTAAAATCAATGTTGGAAAAAGTATCTTCCAAAATCAGCATTTTATTCCCGGCGATAATTGAAGTTTGCTGAATTTCATTCTGAATTTCTCCAAAATCCAAATCTTTTCCCTCAAAATATTTTAAATTAAGTCCCTTTTTGTGGGCTTTTTTGTAATTTTCAACTATCTCGTTCAATTTCTGCCGCGACCTGTATGTGTCTGATCCGTAAAGAAAAATTAACATAGTTTTTGGCATTTTGGGCAAAAATGGGCGGACCGGCTGCCGATTTTTATTCTTTTGATTATTGCCCCGCAACGGCTACATTTTTCTCTCTCCCGACCATAAACTTTTAATTTTGGAACATACCCTCCTTCTTTGCCTAAAACATCAAGAAAGTCACGAACCGATGAACCTTTAAGCCTAATTGCTTCTAATAATATCTTTCTTATTCCCTCAAAAACTTTCTTAATTCCAGAAGTCTTGAGCTCTTGAACTTTTCTTAAGGGATGAACGCGGGCAAAGAATAAAATTTCGTCAGAATAGATATTGCCGATGCCGGCGATGTTCTTCTGGTCCATTAAAAATTGTTTTATTTTCGCTTTGGGTTTCTTTTTCAAAATGGCTAACAATTTATCAAATGAAAAATTTTTTTCTAAAGGTTCGGGCCCCAATTTTTCTTTCTTGAAAAAATCTAATAATTCTCCAGATTTTACCAATTTCACATAGCCGAATTGCCGCAAATCATTATGAAAAAGCCGGCTGTCGTCAGAAAAATAATAAATCAGATGGTTCCATTTTATATCTTCTGACTGAAGCAATTCGCCTTTTTTGCGAAAAATCAAACGACCGGATAATTTCAAATGTATCAACAAACTCCAGCCATTTGCCAGTTCAAGAATTAAAATTTTCGCCCGGCGCCCCACTTTTTTAACAGTTGCGCCGATAACCGCTTTTCTAAACTCATCTAATGGCAACTTCACCATCTTTGGCAAGTTGACTTTAACCTCTTTAATCTTTTTGCCAACAATCAATTTCTGAAGTTGACGCCTAATTGTTTCTACCTCAGGAAGCTCAGGCATTGTTATAACTCCGTTAATCTATTAATTAAGCTTTGGAATTCAAATTTTTCTAAAATTTCTCTGGCTTTCTCTTTGTCCAGTTTCTGCCAAAGGCATTCTTTTAAATCAAAATCAATCGGAGCGTTTTTTTCCGCTTGAGATAGCTCTTTTGATAAAAAAGCCTGTTCTTTGCCTTTTATTAAAATTTCTTTTATTCTTGCCGGAATTTCTGCTGATTTTTCCGAATTTTCATCAATTTCTTTAAAAAGATTCTCCAAGTTGCCGAATTTTAAAATCAGGCCGATGGCTGTTTTTTCTCCGATACCTTTGACGCCCGGTATATTGTCTGAAGCATCGCCCTTTAAAGCCTTGAAATCCACTAATTTTTCAGGAGAAAGCCCTTCATATTTTTCCAAAACTCTATTTTCGTCATACAAAACCGTGTCTTTGACTCCTTTTCTTAAAAAATAAACTTTCGTATTCTTATCCACCAACTGAAAGGTATCCGAATCGCCGCTTAAAATGATCTTTTCCAATTCCGCCTTTCCATTCTGGCCGGAAACCAAGTTCGCGATTGTCGCGATAATATCGTCAGCTTCAAAGCCCTGTTTTTCAAAAATAGAAATATTAAAAGCTTTTAAAATTTCTTTAACTTTGGGCAACTGCTCGCAAATCCCTTGCGCCGTGGGAGGCCTGGTTGCTTTGTATTCTTTAAACTTTTCGTGGCGGAAGGTCGGCCCAGGCAAATCAAAAGTCGCTGCGATATAATCAGGCTGCAATTCCCTTAAGGCTTTTAAAAAAACCAATAAAAATCCGTAAACCGCGCCCACTACTTCACCTGATTTCGTACTCAAAGGCGGCAGAGCATGGAAAGCTCGATGGACAATGGAATTTGAATCAATAATAATTAACCGTTTTTTAGGGGCCCGCCTTAGCGGGAGGGTGGCGGGAGGGTTGTAGTCTTTAACCATTATTAAATTCTAACACGATTTTTCTATTTAACTTATTAATGAATTTAAATTTCAAAACGAGGGCATTTTTTGGCAAAAATTTTTTAATTCTGTCTGCCCATTCAATAGCGATAATATTTTCGGGGTCAGAAATGATTTTTTTAAATCCCAAATCTAAAATTTCTTTTGGCTTCCGGATACGGTAACAATCGATGTGGTAAAAATCATGAGACATAGAATATGGAAGTCGATGAACTTCGTTCATCTTCACCCTTCGCTGCGGCTCGGGTATATGAAACCTTTTTACAATAACGAAAGTCGGACTTAAGATTTTTTCTTCGATTCCTAAACCCTTGGCGAACCCCTGTAAAAAAGTGGTTTTCCCTCCTCCTAAATCTCCTTCCAAAGCTGTAACAAAAGCCGTTTTTTTCAATTTAGTCTTGAGAATTTCTTGCCCCAAAATCTCGCCTATTTTTTTTGTCTGAGAAGGACCATTGGTGAAATATTCTAAAGATTTGACCATTTTTTTTAAATAAGATAGAGTAGAATAATTACTATATTCTAAAAAAAATTAAGGATTATGGAAAGAGCGAAAATTACTGGCGAGGTAGAAATTACACCAGCCAGATTTGCCAAACTTAAAAAGGAAGTCTCTAACATTCCTGAGCTTAAAAAAAAGATTGAAGAATTCTTGGCTGCCTCGGTGACCGAATTGGTAGAAATAATTTTAACCGGAGCCATTTGCCTTGAAGCTTCCGACATCCATATTGAGCCGGAAGAAACTCAAGCTAAGTTCAGAATAAGAATTGATGGAATTTTGCACGACGTGATGAATCTGAATCCAAAAATATACAAAAGCATTCTTTCAAGAATTAAGCTTCTTTCCGGTCTTAAATTAAATGTCACTGATCGGCCCCAAGACGGCCGATTTACTATTTCAATCTCTCAGTCTTTGGAGCCAGAAATGCCTAGTTCAAAAGAAAATCAAGGTTACACAATTGAAATTAGAGCCTCTGCCTTGCCGGCTGAATACGGCGAATCAATTGTTCTCAGGCTTTTAAATCCTAAAAGTCTTATTGAAATTGAAGCTCTGGGTTTAAGAAAAGACTTAATAGAAATATTTAAACAAGAAATTAAAAGACCGAACGGAATGATAATTGTTACCGGCCCCACCGGTTCCGGAAAAACAACCAGCCTTTATGCGGTTTTAAAAAGAATAAACAAACCGGAAATAAAAATTATTACGATTGAAGATCCTGTTGAATATCATCTTGGAGGACTTTCCCAAACCCAGGTTGACCCTTCGAAGGGTTATACTTTCGCTTCAGGTCTCAGGTCAATAATGCGTCAGGACCCGGATGTAATTCTGGTAGGAGAAATTAGAGACTTAGAAACGGCTGAAATTGCCTGTCAGGCAGCTCTTACCGGCCATTTGGTTTTTTCCACTTTACACACCAACGATGCTGCCGGCGCCATCGCGAGATTAGTGGACTTAGGAGTCAAGCCAATTTCCATCGCACCGGCTTTAAACATGGTAGTGGCTCAAAGACTGCCAAGAAAGGTTTGTAAAAAATGCGCGAAATCTGTGCCTGCTCCGCCTGCTGACTTGAAAAAAATAAAGAAAGGACTGGCCGGCGTCAAAAAGGAAATTTTACCGCCTTCTTTCTTCCAAGCGCGACCGACAATCGTTCAAGTCAAGGGATGCAAGTTCTGCAATTTCACTGGTTATAAAGGAAGGATCGCAATTTTTGAAACATTTTTAGTTGACGACCAAATGGAAAAATTTATTTTAACTTTGCCATCCATTGTGGCAATGAAAGAATTGGCGATTAAAAAGGGGATGGTTTTAATGAATCAGGATGGTTTAATTAAGGTTTTGGAAGGAACTACCACGCTGGAAGAAATAGAAAGAGTAGCCGGCGAGTAACGCATAAAAAATAATCCCCGAGCTGGGGGCTAATCTTTAGTATTTAGGAACATAAAGTTTAGAATTTTTCTGGGGAGTAATCCCGCTCGCGCCGGATTATCCGTCCAAGAAAAACTCCCTGCCCCCAGCTCGGGGATTATTCCATATTTTATATTCTAACAAAATATGGAAAATTTGTCAAGTCCCCACACCAAACGAACACAACTTTCTCCTGACGACTATTCAGCAAAGATAGTGCTCGTTATGGTATGGGGGACAAGAATAGCTGTTTTTTTATTTTTCTTTCTCTTCCCGTTTTTTATCCAAGCGGCTGATTCTGTGGTGATAAATGAGATAGCGTGGATGGGAACCACCAATTCTGCTAACGACGAGTGGATAGAATTATACAATAATACCGGAAACTCTATAAATCTTGACGGCTGGCAATTGATTACTCAGGACGGAACGCCGAAAATCAACTTATCCGGAGTAATTCCCGCGAATGGTTTTTATTTGTTAGAAAGAACGGATGACAATACGGTACCTAAAATTTCAGCCGACAAAATTTATACCGGCGCTTTGGGGAATAGCGGAGAATTATTGAAACTTTATGATTCCTCCGGCAATTTGATAGATGAAGTCAACTGTTCTTCCGGCTGGTTTGCCGGCATTGCGAAACCGGAATACAAAACAATGGAAAGAATAAACTCTTTAGTTTTAGGCAACGAATCGACAAACTGGCAAACAAGCCAAAATCCCGAAGGTACGCCAAAAGCAAAGAACAGCGAACAGAATCAAGAACTAAAAATTACGAATCAAGAAATAAAAAAATCAGAGGACATTTCTCTGCCAATTTCCTTGGAAAAAATAGAATATCCTGCAGGAATCATTATCAACGAAATCCTTCCCTCTCCCGAAGGCCCGGATGATTTGGAAGAATGGGTTGAAATCTCCAATCAAAATCAATTTGAAGTTGATCTATCGGGCTGGAAAATTAAAGACTCTGCGGGAGCCGTAACAACCTTCACCGTTCCTCCTGGAACAAAAATTTCTGCATTAGGTTTTTTAGTTATTAACAGACCAACCACTAAGATTGTTTTAAACAACGACGGTGACGAAATTTCTCTTATCCTGCCAGATAATAAAATTATAGAAACAATAAGTTATCCAAAGGCGCCCCTGGGCCAATCATATAGCCGAGCGTTAGCGAAGGCTAAAGATGAAGCGACAGCTTCATCGCCTAGCCGAGCCGCAGCGAAGGATGAAGAAGAGGATTTATCCTCTTCGCCTAGCCGTTTTAATTCGGAATGGTTCTGGACATCTCAACCAACGCCCGGTGCCAACAATATTATTCCCCAAAAAGTTTCAGAAAATAAAAAGGCCGAGCCTTCAGAAGACACCAGTAAAGAAAATGAAGATTTTTTGCCCGAAAAAGAATTAGCCGCTATCGGCAAGCAAGTTACAAAAAATAATTATTTTGTTTTTCTAATTGCTTTGGCGATTGCCGTTTTTTCTGCGATAATAATTCTAATACTTAAAAGAAAATTAAAAAAGAGTTAGAATTAGTACTCGAAGAACATTCGTTCTTCTCCACCCTTCGCTGCGGCTCGGGTACTCGAAGAACATTCGTTCTTCTCCACCCTTCGCTGCGGCTCGGGTACTCGAAGAACATTCGTTCTTCTCCACCCTTCGCAGCGGCTCGGGTAAATAATTATGTCAGGACACAGCCATTCTAAGAAAATAAAGAGAGAAAAAGCGATTACCGACCAAAAAAGAGGACAAATGTTCTCTAAAATAGCCCGGATGATTTCGGTTGCAATAAAAGAAGGGGGGACAAATCCGGAGACAAATCAAAGACTTAACGTCGCCATGGAAACAGCTAAAAAATGGAATCTGCCCAAAGAAAACATTGAGAGGGCGATAAAAAAAGGGTCAGGCGAAGAATCTACTGGCGAAAAATTAGAAGCAGTTTCTTTTGAAGCCTTTGGGCCTGGAGGCGTTGCTATTATTATTGAAGGAATTACCGACAATAAAAATAGAACACTGGGCGAGATTAAACAGATTTTGAGTCAGAACAACGGCAAGCTTGTGGGAGAAGGGGCGGTAAGGTGGCTTTTTGAAAAAAGAGGGGTTATAACTGTAATTTTCGCTTCTCAGCCTTCCTCCATCAAAGGCGAAGAGGATAAATCCTCTTCTTCACCCACCGAAGCTTTAGATGAGGTAAAGAAGAGAACGAAGTTCTCTTCGCCCTTCGCTACGGCTCGGGTAAGCAAGGAGGAGTTAGAGCTTGCGGTTATTGAAGCGGGGGCGGAAGATGTCCTCTGGTACGACGACGACCTGGAGGTTTATACAACGCCCGAGAATTTAGAGAAAGTAAAGAAAATCTTGGAAGAAAAAGGGATTAAAATTGATTCCTTTTCTTTGGACTGGGTGGCGAAAGAAACAGTTGATTTAGACGAAAAACAAAAAGAAGCTTGTCAGAAACTTTTTGAAGCCCTGGACGAAAATGAAGCTGTCCAGGAGATTTATTCTAATATCAAGCTTCCGTAGGGTCAAAGAGGCAACCCTCTTTTCCATCTTCGTTAACCGAGCGAGGCGTAGCCGAGCGAAGGTCAAGAAGAGATTTATATCTCTTCGCCTCGCTATGCGAAAACTTGATAAACGAAGATGAAGAAGAGAACGTAGTTCTCTTCGCCCTGAAAATTATAAATAACTATGCCAAAAGAAGCTGTTATCAGGAAAAAAATAATTAAAATTTTAGAAGACCAGGGCTATATCTGCTGGTATGCGCCAAAGGTGAAATATAAAACGACCGATGTTTTTGGTATTGTCGATTTATTGGCACTCCGAGGGAGGCAAAGAAAAAATATCCAACTAACCACCCTCCCTAATCTTTCGGCAAAAAGAAAAAAAATAACGACTTTCCTTGAAAAATATAGGGTAGAATTCCCGGTTGAGATTTGGGCATGGTGTCAAAAGAAGAAAAAATTTAAAAAAGAAAGGGTTGATATAAAAATAAAGAAGCGAAGCTGATGCCCGTTTGGTGCGGGAGCTTGCTCCGTAGAGAAAATTTGACTTGCTTTCGCAGTATTTACCCCACCCTCTAAAGAGGGCGGGGTTGTCAAATTTCTACTACGGGGCTTGACAAGGTTTCTTGGAAAATTATACTATCTCTAGAGGTAAAAATTTACAATTTAAAGTTGAAAAAAGGTCGAAACAACTGAATAGTTCATTTGCTCCGTCGTCGGCCGAGCAAAATAATTACTTTATAACTTAAACGAGTTTATGGTTTACGAATACGAAGACGAAATTTTACCTTTTGTTGACCAAGAAGAAGAAATACCAGAAGAGGAAAAAGAGGAAAAAGAAGAAACTGAAGAAAAAGCTGAAGAAGAATTAGAATAAAAAATTAAATCCCCATCTAATTTAGATGGGGATTTAATTTTTATATCAAAGCTTTTGCTTACTATAGCAAAAATTCCCTTATTTACCCGAGCGTTAGCGAAGGGTGAAGATGAACGAAGTTCATCGACTACTCAAGCGAAGCGCAGGGTGGAAAAGAACCAAAGGTTCTTTGACTAATTTTAATAAATTTCCTTTTTCCTGCTTGCAAAATAAGCCCTTTTTTTATTTGAACAGTTTCTTTCCAGTCTTTTCGGGTTTTTCCATTAATCTTTATCCCATTCTGTAAAACCAATCTTTTGGCTTCTGACTTTGAACCGGCTAATTTCGTTTTAACCAACAAATCAAGAAGGGGAATTTGTTTTTCTAGAATTTCAATTTCAGGAATTTTAAGAGGGGCTTTTTTTTCTTTAAAAACCCTGTTAAATTCTTCCTCGGCTTGTTTGGCAGATTCTAGAGAGTGGTAATTTTTTACAATTTCAAAAGCTAATTGTTTCTTTAAATCAGCCGGATTAACGTTTCTCGCTTGAAACTCTTTTTTATGTTTCTGGATTATCTGAAAAGGAAGATTGGTCAAAACTTCAAAATAAGGAATAATCAATTCATCGGGAATTGACATAATTTTCCCGAACATTTGGTCGGCTGAATCTTCTATCCAAACGCAGTTGCCGGAAGTTTTACTCATCGGCTTTCCGTCAATCCCCAGGATCATGGGCATGGTTAGTACAAATTTTTCCCTCTGCCGCATCTTTTCTTGTAATTCTCTGCCAATGAGCATATTAAAAGTTTGGTCCTTTCCCCCAATTTCCAAATCTACGTCCATAGCCACAGAATCGTATCCTTGCAGCAAAGGATACAAAATTTCGTGAGTCCAAACTGTACTGCCCGATTTCAGTCTTTTTTGGAACATATCTCTCTGAAAAAGTTTTATGGCTGAAAGATTGGAGGCAATGCCAATTATCTCTTTTAAGGTTAATTTTAAAAGCCAATCTCCGTTATATTTAATTTTTACTTTTGAAAAATCTAAAATTTTTCCGGCTTGTGTTTTCCATGTTTTGATATTTTTTTGAATCTCTTTTTTCGTAATGCGCGGCCTTGCCTTATCTCTGGCTGAAGGATCGCCCGCTAAAACGGTTCCCGTACCAATGACCAAAATCGCTTCGTGTCCCAAATCAGCAAATTCTTGGAGTTTTCGCAGCGTAACCGTATGTCCTAAATGAAGCTTGGTTCCGGTCGGATCAATTCCTAAATAAAGCCTGACTCTTTTTTGCCGCATCAGCTTTTTTAGTCCTTCTTTGTTGGGCAGAACCTCAACTACTCCCTTGGTCAAAACTTCATCTATTTTTTTGGAATCAGCGTTAATTTTCATATCTTTATTATAAAAAATTATTCTAAAAATTGCAAATTTAAATTAAATTTATTAAAATAAAAGGGTATGGCAGGGAGAAAATATTACCGAAAAATTTATCAAAAAAATAAAAAGAGGGGTGTCGTTTTTTTTGTTTTGAAAATGTTAGGTTTTGGAGTTTTATCTTTGGTTTTTGGCATTTTTGCTTTGTTTGTTTATTATGCCAAAGACCTTCCCAGACCAGAAAAATTTACCGAGAGAGCCCTGACCGAATCAACCAAAATCTATGACCGTTCGGGAAAAACTATTTTGTATGAAATCTACGGTGAAGAAAAAAGAACCTGGGTTTCTTTAGATAAAATCCCGGAGCATTTAAAAAAATCTGTGATTGCGACTGAAGACGCCAATTTTTATCGTCATTTCGGAGTTGATTTTCAGGGAATAATCAGGGCGGTTTTGGCTGATTTAAAAATCAAAAAATTTACTTATGGCGGCTCCACCATTCCTCAACAGCTGATTCGTTCCACTTTTTTAAGCTTGCAAAAAACCGCCGAGAGAAAGGTCCGGGAAATTATTTTAACTTTGGAATTAGACCGAAGATACTCCAAAGATCAGATTTTAGAGTGGTATTTAAACCAGATTCCTTTTGGCCGGAATGCTTACGGCGCAGAAGCCGCTTCTCAGGCATATTTTGGAAAATCAGTTTCAGACATTTCTTTATCGGAAGCAGCTATCTTAACAGCTCTTATCAAAGCCCCCAGTTATTACTCAACCCAAGAGCATCTGGACGAATTATCTGTTAGAAAAAACTATGTTTTAGATAGGATGGCCAGCGAAGGTTTTATAAAAAAAGATGAAGCTGAAACTGCCAAAAATGAGGTGATAAAATTTGTCAAATCTTCTCAGCCGATTCAGGCGCCTCATTTTGTCATGTACGTCAAAGATTATTTAATCCAGAAATACGGGGAAGATTCTTTAAAACAAAAAGGGTTGAAGGTCTATACTTCTTTAGACTGGGAGCTTCAACAATCGGCAGAAAAAGCAGTTAAAGAGGGGGCGGAAATAAATAAAAGCTACCATGCTTATAACGCGGCCTTGGTAGCGATTGATCCTAAAACCGGCGAGATTTTGGCCATGGTTGGTTCAAAAGATTGGTTTGCCGACCCTTTCCCAAAAGGGTGCGAATTGACTCTTAAAGTAGACTGTCTGTTTGAACCATATCCTAACGTAGCCCTGAGAGGCCGGCAGCCGGGTTCTGCTTTCAAACCTTTTGTTTATGCCACGGCTTTTAAAAATGGTTACGACGATAAATATATCGTGATTGACGAGCAAACTAATTTCGGCATCTGGGGCGGAGAGTCTTACATACCGCAGAATTATGACGGCAGATTTCGTGGACCGGTCACCTTAAGACAATCTTTGGCTCAATCCTTAAACGTTCCCTCAGTTAAGGTATTGGCTTATTTGGCCGGTTTAAATAGCAGTATTCAAACAGCTAAAGATTTTGGCATTACCACCTTAACCAATCCTGCCTCGTTTTATGGCTTAGCAATCGTTTTGGGCGGAGGCGAGGTAAAGCTTTTGGATATGGTTTCTGGCTATGGCGTCTTTGCCACCGAAGGATTGACTGTGCCGCCGGTCGCTATTTTAAAAATTGAGGATTCAAAAGGGAATATCATTGAAGAAAACAAAAAAAACCCGCGCCGGGTTTTAGACAAAGAGCCTGCCAGATTAATTAATGATATTCTCTCAGATAATGAAGCAAGAACGCCTATCTTTGGGCCAAGTTCGCCAATGTATTTTAAAGACTATCAGGTAGCGGCTAAAACCGGAACCACCCAAAATTACAGGGACGGCTGGATTATCGGCTATACTCCATCATTCGTGGCCGGCGTCTGGGCCGGTAATAATGATAACTCATCAATGTGGAAGGAGCCTGGAGTTGTAGTAGCCGGGCCCATCTGGCGGGCTTTTATGGAAAAAGTATTACTAAAATTCCCCAAGGAAACTTTTAATAAGCCTGCTCTTTCTAATGAGCAAGATTAGCTCGAAGAACATTCGTTCTTCTCCACCCTTCGCTGCGGCTCGGGTAATCGAAGCACGTAAAGAGTTATGTGTTCGGTAAAGAATTATTTTTCTTTTAAAAACTTCTTCACTTGCTCCAGAATTTCTTTTGGAGTGTACTGGGTTTTAATTAAATAGGCCTTCACCCCCAGCTCAAAGGCTTCTTTTTTTGTTCTTGATTCATCATAGTTGGAAAAGGCCACCACCGGAATTTCAGAAACATTATTAATCTCTCTCATTTTTTTTAAAAATGAGATGCCGTTTTCCTTTGGCAGCAAAATGTCCAACAATATCAAATCCGGCTTCTTATCTTTCAAATAATCAACCGCCTCTTCGCAAGAAAAAGCCAAGTCGGTTTCAAAACCCTCTTCGTCAAACTTGTCTTTATACATTTCCGCCAAGATTTTTTCGTCCTCAATTATCAAAATTTTCTTCATAATAAGTAGTCGAAGAGGAATTCGTCCTCTTCTTCACCTTCACTTCCGTAAAAGGAAGTTCGGTTTTTGATTAAAAGAATCTTGAACGAAGTGAAAGATCCTTGCTATTAAAATTCTCGGCATATATGAATGATTTTTGAACCTTCCAGAGCACTAAATAAGTTTAGTGCTCGGTCGAGCACATAAATTATGTGCCCTGATTTACATTTTATCAGATGAAAATCCCGTGTCAACAAAAAAAATAAAGAAAAAGGAGTGTTTTAGATAACACTCCTTTTTTTAAAAAATGGTCAGATTTTGCCATTTAAAAAATTCCAGCGACTTGGCGGCCAGCGATCTCAATCAGGCGTTGAGAAGCTTCAGCAACATTAAGGTTTACTTGGGCAGCTCTGGCAGCCACTGCTGCGTTATATATCTTAGTTCCTGGCTTTGAGCTGGAAACTCGGCGTTCAGTTCTTTTGGAAGTCGGCGCATCGCGAACCGTTCCTATTGCGCCCATTACTCTCTGCTCCCTAATACTTTCGCTTTTCTGCACTTCTTGCCCTGTTACGTCTTCCTCTTCAGACAATCTCTCCGTTATCTGAAATTCAATGACGATTATCTCGGACCTAACTCGCGTAGCCATATCAGCCGCAAACCCAATTCCAGCTCCAATTGCGCTGCCTACTCCAGCACCAATCGCACCACCCCTAGCGCGCTGATATCTGCTTGCATGAGCTCCTACCGCCGGCCCTGCTCCTATACCTAATCCTGCCAAAGCCCCTATCCCAGCTCCAGTGACCATGCCCTCAAAACTCATTCCTTGTCTCCATTCGCCCATATAACGGATATTCGCTTGCAAAATATAAGTCGCTTCCGAAGGCTTTTGAGCAATCTGATAGCCCTTAGCTTCAATCCCAGAAAAGACCATAGATTCAAAAGTCGGCGTTATATTCTGATCGCTGCTGGTATTCCGGATTTGAATATAGATTATCTTTGGTGCCTCGGTGGGCGTCAGGAAAATTGATTCACTCATGGCGACATCGGTCTTCATATGACCATAATCAATCATTCTGGCAGTCGCCGCACAACTCACCAAACTGGCCATCATTATCATCAATAACAAACATTTTACCTTCCTTTCCATCTCTAACACCTCCTTTTTCGTAATGTGTCACGGTATTAATTAAAATTTACAACCTCTCTTCTTCACCTCCTTTCTTTTAGTATTCTATTTTTAACGCTAAGAAGAATCTTAGCTACTATCTGAACATACCGCCTTCCTCAAAAATGTCAAATTTTTTATAAACCCCCACGCCTAAATTTAGGTGGTGGGGGTAAACAAGTTATTCTATCGGCAGCTCTACGTAAAAAGTGCTCCCTTTTCCTTTGCCTTCGGATTCCACCCGGATTTTGGCGTGATGAAGCTCCAAGAATTTCTTGGCAACATATAATCCCAGCCCAGCTCCTTCAACGAAATGAGCAATACCGGCTGAACCCCTGGTAAATCCTCCAAAAGCAGCTCTCTGTTCTTCGGCAGTTAGCCCCTCGCCCGTGTCTTTTACCGAGATTCTGGCGACAGAATTAACTTTTTCCACTTTTACCTCAATTTCTCCTTTTTGAGTGTACCTAATGGCATTATCAATCAGATTTAAGATAGCTTGCCTAAATTTCAAAGGGTCTAATTCAATTTTCGGCAAAGCATATTTTGGTTTTTTAAAAACGAATCTTAGTCCTTTTTTGTCCGCCCCAATCTTCATTTCTTCATAACAGGATTGAAGCAAATCTTCAATTTGGGTCGGCTCTTTTTCTAATTCCATCTTTCCCATTTCAATTTTGGAAATATCCAAAAGGTCATTAACAATTCTGATCAGCCTTTCGTTTGACTCAAAGACATTTTTCATTTTTTCTTTGGCTTTTTCCGGAATCTTGCCGTAAGAACCGTCAACCAGCATTGAGATATACCCTTTAATCGCTGACAATGGCGTCCTTAACTGATGCGACGCCATTGAAATAAACTCGGATTTGGCTTTATCCAAAACCTTCAAATCCTCGTACGCTTTTTGAAGCTGCGTAGTCATTTTAGCCAATTCTTCCCTAGACCTAACTTCTTTCAAGACGCTCCGAATCAAAAGAAGACCAAAGAAAGATACTGCTAAAAATATTGAAAAATTGAGAATAAAAGTATTAAACGACTTTGCGTAAAGGCTATTAATTAAAAGAGTCAAAAAGATTAATAAAGTAAAGATTTCAGTGGCGATGACTTTAATATTCATCAAGTGATGCTTCATAATAGAGTAAGAAAAGATAATGGGGTATAGTATAACGAGGACATTCCCTGCTGGCAAAATGTTTACGTTATACCACAGGAAGAAATTAGTCGCCCCACCGCCAAATCCAAGTATTGAACCTAATAATACATATTTTATTTGTTGACGTTTTATACCGAAAGAATGTTTGTATCGGGAAATAAGAAGATAAATAGCATAAATAACTGTTCCAAAATAGATTAAAAAAAGATAAATGCTATACAAGGGGCCTGCCTTTGGCCAAAAAGAAAATGGTCCGGCCGGTTCGACATCTCTAACAAATAAGGGCGAAAACGAAAAAAGCAAGAAAAAAGCTGCGATGGAATAGCAGGCAATAATAAGTTTCCTTTTTTGCTTATTTAAATCCAAAAGGGAGACAATCCAATGGAAATAAAAAACAGGGATTAAAGTTGACCCAATTGAAAGAATCCTGGTCCAAAATAGGGCTAAGCTCTTATCATCGTAAACTGACAGCCACCGCCAATAACCAAATGCCCAAAAAGCTGTAGCAAGAGTTAATAAAAATCCAGTTTGGTTTACTATGTTTTTTCTGTTTTTAACCAAAACAATAAGCCCAAAAAAAAGAGCAACAATACCGGTAATAAGGCTGTCTATTGAAAGAAAATATTGCATAAAAGATACTTACACGACTATTATAGCAAAATTCTAAATTACTTTAAAACAAAAAGCCGGCGACTCATCAGTTGAGTTATCGCCGGCATTAATCTTTATCCGTTTATCAGTTTTGACAAACACAGACACCGTGAATCTTGAGAGGCTCGAACAGAATCTCCGTTTTTTGAGGAAGAAATCCTCCTCGGCTTAGAATTCTCTGCAATTCTTTTTCGTCTTTGTAGTCCATCGGCCAGAGAAGCACCCAGTCGAGAAATGGTTTCTCGCGGTTTCTCTTAATATTACAGGTTAACAAAATTCCTCCTTCTGGCAGATGCTTCTTAATGCGGTGAACAAGAGATACAGCTTTCGCCTCTGGCCGGTAATCAAGAAAGCCGACCATCTCGATAATGTGTGGTTTAAAGCTATCACAAAGCTCATCAACCCTCTTAACGTTACCAAGCACAAAAGAGAATCTGTCTTGCAGCCCATGCTCGCAGACTAACTTTTTCGCTTCTTCAATGGCAGTAGCATCAATGTCAAGCAATAAAGCTTTTACATTTTGAGGCGATTCAAGTATAGCATCGACTACTGCCTGTGCGGAGCCTGAAGCAATAGAAAGTAGTCTCACTTCTGATTCATCCCCGAATTTAGCAAATGCATTTTTTAGAAGCATAGTTACTACTTTCAGACGATTTGTTACTGCCTGCCTATTCTCCATTTTTTCGATCCAGTACCTTGTCAATTTGCTTTCGAGGTCGCCATTTAGTTTAGGTTTTACTTTTGAGTAATAATTATAGAATAGGTCGAGCGCTCGCCAGCTAGCTGCTCCGCATTTTGCTTCATGATTGAATCCGCTAAACCGGTCAACCGCGAAGCTGGAGAAATGTTTTTGATCACGCCCCATTTGCCATAAAATCTGCCGGATTGGCATTTTCCATTTTTTAACCTTGACAAACAGTGCCATTGTCACATTGGTAACCATTGCAAGAAAACTTACTAGCCATAATATGCCAATATAGCCTAAACTTCTCCTGTCGCACTCTAGTCCATACTCACCGGCAGAGAGTGTCGTAACCTTAACGCCATCATTACCATTTTTTACCCGATTTTCGGGGACGTCTAGAAGTAACATCTTTTTCACCTCCCTTCCTTGATTTTTGGTTTTCAGTTAATAGGTCCTTCTTTGAAGAACTTTCTCGGACCAAGAATAACCAGTCCGCAAAATTGACAGAACAAAAATACTCCGCCCAAATAAAGCCCTTGCCATAATACCTGCAATGTCTTGGTGTATTTTTTCATACTCTTCCTCCTCTCCATATAAATTTTTTAAATGCTGAAAAATTTCAGCGCTGATTTTAATATAGACGAGCCAAAACCTTTTGTCAAGACTTCCTGACAAAATTTATCCACAAGCCAAAAATTAGCTAATTTTAGGTTAAAATTGAAAAATAATTTTGTAAAGAAACTACCGACAAAACCCCCGCCGCGCTTGGCGCGGCGGGGGTTGAAACAATTGTTTCCCAAATTATTGGTTTCTTTGTCTTATAATTCTTTGAGTATTATTATTTCGTCAATAAGTTTTCCTTTACATTGGATTTGTTTTGGGATTTTAGCGACTTTTTTGAAGCCGAATTTTTTATATAAAGCGAGGGCTGGCTTATTTGTTGGGAACACACTTAATCTAATGATTTTTGGTTTTGGTTTCAGTCCTTTTTTAGCTAATTTAATTATCTCTCCAATCAAATAGGATCCTAAACCAATTCCTCGATAACCTTTTTTGATAGTAATTCCAAAACCCCCCACATGATTTTGTCGTCCCCTCATTAAATCAACCCCGGTAGTTCCAATAACTTTATTATCACGTTCTGCCAGCAAAAAAACTCTTTTGTGATTTTTAATTCTTTGCAATTGTTCTCCCAACCATTTCTTTTCTTCTTTTAATGAAATTTTTGTATTAAATAAAATTTCCGCCTCTTCTTCAATCAAAGAGTTAATAAAATCCTGAAATTTTTTAACGTTCTTTAAGTCTGTTTTCGATAATTTCCTTATAGTTATTTTTTTCCCATTAATAATTTTAGTGACCATGGCCTTATGCTTTAATATTATCACAAATTAAGGGTTAAATAAAAAAGAGGGGTTACAGCGCCCCTCTCTTAAGATACCCCCAAGGATTCGCAAAGGAGCTCACAAGGGCTTTTCTTGCCTTTTCGAATCGATAAAAGTTCTGGAGAGTTTTGCCAGATACCCAGCAGAGGACGACGATGTATATTACCAATTACTCTGACAGCCACAGCACAAGCAGTGACATCGCCTGACGGCCTAATAACAATTGAATATCTACCGCAAGGGCATGGTAAAGTTTTTCTACCCAAATAACCTGCAATTATAGGATTGTTATCAAGACCGAAATCCACAGTAACATTGGAATACTTTTCGGCTAGCGCAAAAAGTTTCTCATAAACTTTCTGCCAATCGTTTAGGCTTAACTGAAGTTGATTAATCTGCTGGACTGCATTACCCGCGATTTTAAAGGGGTAGAATTGAACTCCCTGAACTCCGGACTTATCTGCCAACTCAAGCACCTTCTCCATTTCTGAGACAGTTTTCGCACAAAGAATAAAGACAAATTTACTTTTCACTTTTGCAGATTTGAGATGCGCAAGGGCTTTCATCAGTCCGTCAAACGCTCCGGGATAACGAGTAAAAGCGTCATGGGTAGAGGTACTAGCTCCGTAAATGCTTAGCCCCACGGAAGTCATCCGTAGAGCGGAGATTTGGTCTGCCACACGTTGGGTTAAATACTCTCCATTTGTACTTAGGCTAGTTGCTAACCCTTCGTTGCTTATCTTGGCGGCAATTTTCAAAAAATCCCTTCTCATTAAAGGTTCTCCACCCCCGAAATGAACATGGAGTGCTTTAGATTCAATAATACTATCCGCGATAGTCTCAGCTTGTCTGGAGGTCATGCGTTCATACTCACCTTTTGCCTCAATTCGAGAATAACAATGCTGGCAATTCATATTACACTGATAACCAAAATTCCATAACACTGAAATTGGATATTTACTGTCCATTGTCTACCTCCTCAAGAACGTTTATCCCCTGGAGTTGAGGAATTATCTGTGCCAAGTCTGCCTTTAATATTTCTGCGTCTACATCATATTCTCCCAAAAACGCAGACATAAGGCTCTTTGAGGTTTGAGGACTACGGCATAGCTCAAGCACTTTTACTACTACATCATTTGCCTCAAAAATATCCTGGTTATAATAAATAAGATAGTTTCCTTCCTTTTGTTCTTGCCATCGAACCTCATCTTTTGTTTTCAACATCTCGGACACCTCCCTGAAAATATAAAATTTGGAGAGGAAAAATATTAATTGTTTTCCCTCTCCAAAAATTTGTTACGACGGGCATCTCCACTCTTTATTGGAAGACAATGCGGGACACCCGCCTTAGAAACGGGCGAGAATACCGTCTCATGGCCATCACCTCCTTTTCTCTCTGAAATTTGGTAAATATTCAACTCCTTTCGTAGATTTTTATTCTTCGCAACCCCGATTAAGTTTTTCGGGTGCTAAATGAAGCATACCGCCTATCCCAAAATTTGTCAAATCTTTGTACTTGCCGACAAAAGTTATCCACAAAGCAAAATTCTTCAATTTTTAAGATAAAATCTCGATTTATGTTTGTAAAGCAACCTCTGACAAAAATAAAAAGTTTAAATAAGATGGTTTATTTTTTCTTCAATTTTTGATATGATGAATCTATGATTACCCCGCCAATAGAATTGGAATTAAGAAAATTAGGATTAACTGAAAAAGAGGTCAGGGTTTATTTGGCCGGTTTGGAATTGGGGCCGAGTTCGGTTAAAAAAATCGCTGAAATGGCGAAAATTACGAGACCCACCGCTTATGAAATCATTAAGGGCTTGGAGAGAAAAGGATTATTTGCCGAAACCCTAAAAGAAAGAAAGCAAAAGAAAAAAAGATTATTTGCCGTTCAATCACCGGAGAGAATTTTAGGCATCCTAAGAACTCAAAAGAGAGAGATTGAAGAAAAAGAAAGGGAATTTATCAGAATAATTTCTACCCTGCGCTCAAAATATTATCTAAAGAATCAATCAGAAATCAGGGCATATGAAGACAAAGAAGGATTAAAGGCCTTGATTAATGATTTTTCCCAGAGTCAAACCAATGAAATTTTAATTGTAACTAATAATTCGCAATTTCTTAAACCATGGCGAAAAAAACTCCCAGAAATTAAAAAAAGATTAGGCCGTTTAAAATTAAAAGAAATTAAAAACAAAAAAGATTTTCCCGGAGCCCTAATCATCTATGACAAACTTATCTACCTTCCCTCTTTTAGAAAGCCCTTGGCACTAGTAATTGAAAACAAAGAAATTGTAAAAATGGTGAAAGGTTTAATCAGAGGATAACTTAAATTTTTGATAAACAAAAAAACGCCGACGAGATCAAAAACCTCGTCGGCGTTTCACTTTCAAACATTTTGAATAAAAAAGAGGAAATTAAAACCATCGTTTACTCGAAGAACATTCGTTCTTCTCCACCCTTCGCTGCGACTCGTTTAATCAACTCGCTTTGATGGGCATCGCCACGTACAGGTAGCTCTGGTCTCCGACCGGCTTCAAAACTGCCGGGCCTTCTTCTTTGCTTAGCTCAAAAATCACTTCTGAGCTCTTGACGTTCAAAAGTCCATCGGTTAAGAATCGATGGTTAAAAGAAATTTCCAAAGGTTCACCCTTTACTCTCCCTGCCAAAAATGAACGATGTTCGCCGATGTCCGGATTCTGACTGAAAATTTCTATGCCTGATTTTTTAACATCAACCTTGAATTTTATTTCGCTTATTTTGCCGCTGAAAAGAGCAGCTATTTTTATTTGATTTAAAAACTCGCTCCGGCTGAGAACAATCTGCGTTTCGCATTTTTTGGGAATAATTTCCTGATAACCAGGGTATTCTCCTTCAATCAGCCGAGATACAAGCTGGACTTGAGGATGCTGAGTCTCTGCCATTTGACTCTCAAACAGAATTTGGTTTGGCGAGAAATAAATTTTAATCTTGTTCTGCTTTTCGCCAAAAATGTTAATTATTTCTCTGGCCGTTTTTTGAGGAAGAATAAAAGAGATTTCTTTATCAAAAACTTTTGAAGCGCTGCCTATTTTTTCAAGAAAAAATGTTTTTTCTCCAAGCCTGAAAGAATCGGTGGCCGCTATTTTAATGACATTTTTTAAAAAACTAAAATATATACCAGAAATTTCAGGGCGCGCCTGTGAAATTACGGCAATGTCCACCACCTGTTCTAGTCCCTGGCAAAAAACAGTAGAATCCAATTCAATATAGTCTTCTTTTGAGACTCCAGGAATAATAGGAAATTCTTCAGAGGAAATCCCTTTAATTTGAGTTTTGAAACCGTCACACTCAACCATTAAAAAGCTGTCCTCTATTTGAAGATTTATTTGTTTTTTAGGCAAAAGAGAGGAAAGTCCAGAAAGAAGGGAAACAGGAATGGCAATTTCTCCTTTTTTTTCAACCTTAGCCAGCGTCCACCAATTTATTCCTATTTCTAAATTGGTCGCTACTAAATTAAGGAAATTTTTATCCGCTCTTATTAAAACATTATTTAGAACAGGTAAAGAAAGAGATTTTGATACAATTCTCTCAATCACATTTAACCCTTCTTTTAATTTTTCTTGTAAAATTAATAATTTCATAATTCAATTAATCTATTTATTTATTATTATTGTTATAAAGGGTGTGAATTTGATTTTTTAAAAGGGGAAATAAGAGGAAAATGAAAATGGAAAAAGTTGAGGATTTTTTGTGGATAAAAAGAATGTTTTTTTAAGAAAAGGTTATCCTGTGTTTCCTCAACTCTTTGTCCCCAAAAAATGAACAAGAAATTAAAGGCTATAAATCCTTTGTTTTATTAAAATAATTTCTTCCCGCAATTTCTCGTTTACTTGTAGTTCTTTGGTAATCTTTTCGCAGGAATGAATAGCGGTGGTGTGGTCTTTTCCTTGAAATTTTCTACCGATGAAAGGGTAAGAACTTTTTAATTCTTCACGCAATAAATACATTGCTATCTGCCTGGGGTAGACTATTTCTTTTTTCCGAGAAGCAGTCAAGACCTCTCTTTCTTTTAGGTCATAAAATTCAGCCACAACCTGGATTATTTTTTTGGGACTTGTTACTCTTGGCGGAGAAAAGGTTATGGATTTGAGCAGATTTTTGGCCGTTTCCAGATCCGCCGGACGGCTGTCTATCTTTTGGTAAGCGACTAATCTGTTAAGCGCCCCTTCCAGTTCTCTGATATTCCTCTGGATATTAGAAGCAATGTAATGAAGAATGTCGTCTGGAATTTCTATGGCTCTTTCTCTGGATTTGGTTTTCAAAATCGCCACTCTGGTTTCAAAATCAGGGATACCGATATCGGCAATCATTCCTCCTTCAAACCTTGACCTCAGTCTTTCGGCGAGGGCAGGAATAGTTTTTGGCGGCCGATCAGAAGAAAGAATGATTTGTTTGTTTTTTTCGTAAAGAGCATTGAAGGTGTGAAAAAATTCTTCTTGAGTCTTCTCTTTGCCGGCTAAAAACTGGATGTCATCAATAATTAGAACATCAATCTGGCGATACTGGGACTTAAAGGCTTCCATTTCATGGTTTCTTATTGAATTGATGACACCTGAAATAAATTTTTCAGCCGGGATATATCTTACTTTCTTTTCGGAAAAATTTTTGATAACATCGTTTCCTATGGCTTGCAAAAGGTGAGTTTTGCCCAAACCCACTCCGCCGTAAACAAATAAAGGATTATAAACAGAGCCAGGATTTTTGGAGACAGCCTGAGCCGCAGCATGGGGCAGTTCATTAAAGGGACCTACAACGAAATTTTCAAAAGTGTAACGAGGATTAAGGTTGGTTTCTTTGCTAATCTTGAATTCCGGGAATTCAAGCTGATCAACGACGGGCAAGGGATTTTTTTCTCTCTTTAAAATTTTTAAATCTTGTTTGCCAAGAATATACCTCACCTCTTTTATTTCATCGTTTAGACCGCGCAGAATTTTAAAAATATTTTTATTATATTTTTGTTCTAACCATTCTTTGGCAAAAGAATTAGGAACAGAAACTACCGCCTCCCCTTCTTTTAAATTAACAATGCCGGTATTTTTAAACCAAGTAGCGAAGTTGGCTGGCGAAATATCCAATTGAATTTGGGCAAGAACTGCCCGCCAGAGTTCCTCTGTTGTCATAAAAAAACGGTTAAATTAATAATTCTATTGAAATAAGGGTATTGACCTCAATACCATATTATACTCAAGGTCAAGACAATGTAAACTGGCGATAAAACCCAGTTTTTGTTAATAAGTTGGGGATAAATTGTGGAATCTCTTGGTGAAGAGGACTTTGTCCTCTTCTTCAGCTACCCAATCGATAGCGCAGGGTGGAAAAGAACGGATGTTCTTTGACTCGTCCCACAAGCAGGACTCGGATGGGCGAAGAGAGCTTTATTCTCTTCTTCATCTTCGATGTTTGATTTAAAATTTCTAACGGGGTACAATCAAAACTAGAATGTCTATCACTTACCAACCAAAGAAAAAAAAGAGAAAACACAGCCACGGATTTATAAAGAGACAAAGAACCAAAGGAGGGAAAAGAGTTTTGGTTAGAAGAAGAAGAAAAAAACGATGGAAATTAACCGTCTAATCTATGTTATTAAAGGTAAATCGTTTGACAAGAAAGAATGATTTTGGAGCGGTTTTTAAAAAGGGAAAGGGATTTAAAGAAGGTTTTTTAATTTTAAGGTTTGTCTCCAACAAAATTAAGAACTGCCGTTTCGGGATTATAGTTTCCCGAAAAATTTCAAAAAGAGCCACCGTTCGTAATAAAATCAAAAGAAGGATAAGGGGAATAATAAAACCAAAAATACCCAAAATCAAAACGGGCGCAGACATAGTTTTTTTTGCTTTGCCGGGGCTGGAGACAAAAGATTTCTGGGAGATTGAAGAGACAATAAATAAACTTTTAAAAAAGGCAAAATTAATAAAAGCGAAGAGGACTTCGTCCTCTTCTTCACCTTCGCTTCCTTCGGAAGCTCGGTAAATGGTTAAGAATTTAATCCTTAAACTTATTAAATTTTATCAATATTTCATTTCGCCAAATTTCGGAAAGAACTGCCGATTTTGTCCGAGCTGTTCAGAATATTCTTTCCAGGCGATTGAAAAATATGGATTAATTAAAGGTATTTGGTTGGCAGGGAAAAGAATACTTAGGTGTCAGCCTTGGGCTTCAGGCGGAGTAGATCTGCCGTAAAATCATCTAAGACTATGAACTTATTAATCAGTATTTTTAACACAATATTGTATCAGCCATTGTTTAACGGCCTGGTATTGCTTTACATTTTTTTACCCGGTCATGATTTTGGAATAGCAGTTATTATATTGACGGTCTTAATCAAACTTATTTTTTATCCTTTGGGCAGTCAAGCTTTTCGCTCACAAAAAGCTTTGTCTAGTCTTCAGCCCAAGATTGCAGAAGTCCAGAGAAAACATAAAGACGATAAAGAAAAACAGGCTCGGGCCACCATGGAGCTTTATCAAAAAGAAAAAATTAACCCTTTTTCCGGATGCCTGCCTTTATTAATTCAGCTTCCTATTCTAATTGCTCTTTATCGGGTGTTCTGGAAAGGGCTTCAGCCAGAGCAAATGAGCTTTCTTTACAGTTTCGTTCCCCATCCGGGGACGATTAACCCCAGTTTTTTGGGAATAATAAATTTGTCAGAACCAAACATGTTTTTAGCCATCTTTGCCGGGATTTCGCAATTCTTTCAATCAAAAATGATAATGCCCAAAGCTCAGACAAAAGCAAAAGAAAAAACGGCTCAAATGAGCGAAATGATACAAAAACAAACGCTTTATTTCTTTCCTGTTTTTACCGTTTTTATTTTATGGGGTCTTCCTTCAGCTATCGGGCTTTACTGGGTGGTCACTACAATATTTTCGATCATCCAGCAATACCTCGTTTTTAAAAAGATACCAACCGCTTAATACGACTTTCTATTATGGCTTTGCTAAACAATTTAGAAAAAATAAAAAAAGAAATTGAAGAGTTTTTTAAGAAAATGACTTTTGAGGCAGAAATTCAATCTCTGTCCAAAGAGGGCCCAACCTTAACATTGAGCTTGAAAGTTGAAGAGCCTCAGATTTTGATTGGAGAGAAAGGCGAAACCCTGTTTGAAATACAACATCTGTTAAAACTAATCCTCAGAAGAAAAATTAACATTGAAGAAGCTTTTTATGTTGATTTGGACATCAGTGATTATAAAAAGAAAAAAATCGCCTATTTAAAAGAAATGGCGAGAGCTTTGGCCGAGGAGGTTGTTTTAATCAAAAAAGAAAAAATTCTTCCTCCGATGTCTTCTTACGAAAGAAGAATTATTCATTTGGAATTGGCGAATATGCCAAATATAACGACCGAGAGCATCGGCCAGGAGCCTGAAAGAAAAGTGGTCATTAGTCCTTGTCCTTAACAATAATAGCGAGAACTTTAATAAATACCGCCACTGATGACTACTAATCCGCCGGGAGCGCAGGGAAAATACTCCTTCCCTAACACTCCGTCTTTACTGCACCATCTGCCCATTATGTTGTCGTATAGGTTAGTATCGCTTTCTGTAAAAACATCTATTTCTCCCTCCCAGGGCTTATTGTCTCCGGAATAAGAAGCGGATTCTTTAAAGAAAACAACAAATAAAGACCCCTCAATTTTGAGAGAGCCAAGCTTTTGGTCTCCGCCAATAGTAGAGGATTTGGCAGCTTGGCCTGAAGTGGGAAGTTCCACGTCTTCTTTTTTCCATTTGTTCGGATCAGCTTTATTCCAATCAACCAACTCATATAAGTTTACATACCAAATGGGCCGCGGCTGAGGTTCGTAATTTAAAATAAAAGGTTTTATTGAAGAAGGGTGCAAATCTTTTATAGTTTTCCCGTTTAGAATGCCGGCCCACTCACTGGCTTGAAGATTGGGGTAATTGAGCGTGTAAATGGCCAAACTTTTGCCGCCAAACTTAGTGTTTTCATAAAGGATCGCCCCGTATTCAGAGCCTGCGGTTGAGGTAGCGGACGAAGTAGCTGAATTTACCGCAGGAATAAGATAAGCCCATTCGACTTTATCATTAAAAGGATTTGGAATATCGCTAGCAGACGGCACCGGCCAGCAGTATTTGGTGGTGCTGGCAATAACAGCATTCACTTGGTTTGATATCTGGGACAGACTGGTAATAATTTCTTTTTGTCTATCAGCCGAAGCTGTGTCAAATTCTTTGTTAAGCGTTTTGCTTTCTTCAATTTTGTCCCAAGCTTGCTTTACACCAATTCCCCCTACCTTTATTTCTTCCGTGCAAAGAAGAACGCCAGGGGTTAAAGTTGGAACAGCGGGTCGCAGAGGCCCGAGAGTAAAGGTTGTTAGCTTGGGATTTATTTGATTTAAAATTATCCAGGATGAAAACAAAATTACCACACCAAAGATGGCGGCAGAAATCTGGTCTTTGGCATCTTTCATTGCTTCTGGCCGGCCAGCTGACGTGATATAGCGGAAGCTGGCGTAAACTAAAGCTCCCAAGGCAAAAAAACCGGCCGCAAAAAGGAAAAAATAGTAAACGTATTTAACATACTCAGCGATAGGCGTGGCAACTGTTGTTGGCGGAGTGGTGATTTGAGGCAAGGAAGGATATTTCACTTCCAAAGGCCTGTCTGACGGCGCGGCTGTCTGCGCTAAAACTGCTGCTCCCCAAAAAGATAAAAATAATATAGCAAATAAAATAAAAAATCCTCTTTTTTCCATAAAATTAAAAATAATTATTTTTAATTACACTGGCAACCGTTTTCATTGCCTACGCTTACATGAACATGGTTCCCCTCAAATAAAACATAGGAATTGGGGTCGCAGTCTCTGGCCGCCTGTCTTATAGCGGAGTAATTTTCTTCATCGCCGAAATCAGCTGCGTAAGATTTCTTTTGCGAAGAACATCCTGTGCCTCCATAATGGCATGAGATGCTTCCTTGGGTACCACAGGTGTTGCAAGGAACTTGATGAGAGCAGCACTCTGCAGTGGCGCAAGTACCCCCCTTGCAAGAAGAGGTTAATCTTGAATCGCTGATAGAAGAAATTCTACCAACATTATCTGGCAATTTCTGGCGCATACAGGTTAAAAGGTTAGAAAGAGGTTGAGACATGTCAGAACACTGCTTGCTGATTCCCGAGTCAAATTTATAACCCTGCGGACAGCCAGGAGGTGCCGGTTCTGGAGGCCCTGGCGGCTCCGGCTCACCGGGGGTTTCAGGTTCTTTTCCTTCTTTTATAATATCCAGAATGGCTTGGACCTCGTCATTGATTTTGACTCGAAGGTTTAACATTTTGCCAAAGTCTAATCCGCATCTGGTAACCTTGCCACCACACTCTTCGGGAGTACAGCCCAAAGTGTCGTGGCAACCCCCAGAACAACTTGCTTCGCAGCCGTCCACGCCGTGAAGAAGACAATCATCAATTTGTTCAACAACTTTTTGCTGTATTTCATCTGCCATTTGGTCAATCAGCCCATCTTTTTTAGCCAAATTGTCAAAATGCTTTATTATTTCCTCTTTAATGAATTTTTCTTTTTCCGCGCCTGCCTTTTTTCCCTCATAAGCAGAAATTATATCTTGTTGTAGTTTCTTGGCATTTTCATCTTGGAGCTGCTGTAAGACTTTGTTTTCTGATTCTATCTTTTTTGTATAATAATCAATATCAGCTTTCAAGCGGTCTATTTCAAGCAGTAAATCCGCCTTTTCTGCCAATATCCTATTTTTGATATAAAGAATTTCATCTCTAACAGAAATAAATGCTTGCTGATATTCTTTAATTCCACTTTCTTGTGGGCAAATATGGTGACCGGGGCTATTATAACAGTAGAGACCGTTGCAGTCTCCACAGTAATCCAAGTCATAGGAAGTATCATCTCCGCTTCCAGAAGAGCTTCCGCAAATGCACGCTGAGAGGGCATTTTTGCATTTACAACGGGCAAAATCATTTTTTAAGCCATAAAGCATACCTCCCTTAAGCCAACCAGTTCGGCAATTTTCGACCGTGCCAGCTATGTTTTCCACGAGTTGGTCGAGCTGGTTGACCAGAACTTTAATTTTTTCGTAGACATCTGCGGTAGGTTCTGATATAGGTGTGGAGGTGGCTACTTCCATCACCGGCGCCTTAGTTAGTCCGGGCAAAGAAAAGATTAACAAATGGGGATTGATGGTGGTTACAATTAAAAAGGAAAAAAGCAGAATCAAAAGTCCCAAAAGAGCAGCCTGGATTCTTTTTTTGCTTTTTCTTGTTTCTTCTGGTTTGCCAGATGAAGTTAAATACCTAGTTCCGGCAACGACTAATACGCCGAAAGCCACCAAGCCGACAATCGCAACAGTAAAATTGAAAATATACCTTACATATTCAGCCAGGTTTGTGGCGACGGTTCCGGGCTTAAAGTCTTTGATAGTCGGGTAATTTATCTCTAGCTGTCTTTCTTGCGCGAAAACAGTACCAGTTAAAAGAAAAAAGAAAAGCAGCAAAACAATGAAGGATATAATTATTTTATGTTTTTTTTCCATAAACTATAGGCCGCAGCAGTAAAAATTAATTCTATGATTGCAGATGGAAATCTCTTCATTGTTGGTTCCTTTTAAGCAATCCTGCAAGCATTTTTCATAATCCTGGCCTGATTTTAGATAACATCCCTGTAGGCAATCTTTGAATTCTTTTTCTTCTAAACAACATTTTTGAATAACCACTCCTTCCGGACCGACTGCCCTGACTGAACTTTCGCAGTCTGATAATATCACTTGAACTTCGGTGCTTTCCACGGCGCTTTCTGCAGGAATATCAGTGATACATTCTTTAAGCGGTCTTCTGATGATTTTATTCAAATCTTCAAGGAATTTAGGAATTATAGGAAAGATTCCGTCTTTTTTATCTTTATCGGTTAGAGGGATGATTCCTATATTTTTTTCATCCTCATCTGTTATTGTTTCTTCTATTTCTCCTTGAATCGTGGCGATTTGGTCTGCTTTTTTGTCAATGTCGTCAAAAGGGCAGGCTCCAGTCATTTTGATGCATTTGTGGACAACACATACGCCCTTGACTTTAATACAAAGAGAACAGCACCTTGGTTGCTGTGAGCTGCATTTGCTCACCAAGACATGCATTTCATCAACCGCTTGAGCCATTTGCCTGTCTAAATCAATCAAGGTTTCTAATCTATTAATCAGCCGGTTGGCAATTCTCTTAGCCCTGTCAATAATTTCACCGACCGGTATTTTTGTGGTACAAGCCATTTGTTCTTCAGCTGACGGCGGCTCAACAGGAGGAAGCTCTAAGGTTGTTGACGCAGCCGTAATACTGGGCATTTCGCCCAAAATAGTACCGCTGACCGGGCAATAAAGAGTGACCCAATCCTCGCCGATTATAATTTTTTCCCAAAATTGAACATTCCTGAGGGTCCATTTTTGGGCGATATAAAAATCTTTATCGTAAAAGAATTGAGCTAAACTGCCCACACGCCACATCGGACATTCTTTCATAAATCTTTCAATCCTCTCTAATTTGCCTAATTGCGTTTTTACTTCTTTTAATAATTCTATCGTCCCGCTAAATCCATCTTTTTTTTTCGTGGCAATAATCTGTTTTTTTAATTCATCAAGTTTTTTCAAATCATCTTCTTCGGTACTGTCAATATCATCTCTCTCATCGGCGCAAACATCGCAAGTACAACTTTGGGTGCAATATGAAGAACAGCCACTGGTGTTGCCAAAGCTACTACATTCTTGATCACTGCCCTCACTTTCACTATCCTCACACTGCGGCTTTGCCTCACCGCAATCACAGCCTTGAACTGTGTCCTTTAGGTAATCAATTTGTTCTTTTAATTTGCTAGTTATGTCTAAAGTATTTGAGGCGTTTTTTTTAATGGCTATCATCGTTGAGGAGGCGAAAAGATAATCTTCCAATACCTTTCCCAATGGCAGTTCAGTATCAATGGCGGTTCGGGTCATTTCAGTTGTGGTGGCCGGAAGGGGCACCATTGTTCTTTCAGTTGTGGTTGCTATCTCTACCTTGGGCAGTTTTAAAATGAGCAATTGCGGATTTAAGATATTTAAAATTATAAAAGCGGAAAGCAGGATTAAAATGCCCAAAAAAGCAGTTGATATTTGCTGTCTGGCGGTGAGCATTGTTTCGGCTTTGCCGGCCGAAGTTAAATAACGGACACCAGCCCAAAGCAAAACTCCCAGAACAATAATTCCGGATGCCCAAAAAATTAGATTAAGGATGTATTTAATGTAGAGAGAAGGGATTTGTTCAGGAGAAGCAGAAGCAGATTGAAGAAATTCCTGAGGGGATAAGGCGCCCGGCACCTTCGGATAATTTATTTCCAAAGCAAAAACAAAACCTGTTCCCAGAAGGAAAAGGACTAAAAAGATAAAAAGTAGCTTAATTTTTTGTTTTTTTTTCATTTACCTGAGCGTTAGCGAAGGGTGAAGATGAACGAAGTTCATCGCCTACTTTTTAACGTGAAATAAACAGCTGATATTTCATTCTTCTTCAGTATCAAGAAGAGAAAGATCTTTGTTAAAATCTTCAATTTCCTTCTCCGTTAGCTCTTTTATTTTCTCTAGTTTTTCCTCAGCGGCTCTTGCTCTTTTTTTTACAATACGCCAAGCATACAAAACCATAAATACATTCATAGGGAAAGCATCAATGCCGGGAATGTTATCTATAAATAATGCTAAAATCCACCTTATGATTTTTATCCGCCCCTTTAGAAACCACCCCTTTCCCCAAAGAAAAGCAAATAAAAAGGCAGATAAAAATATCCCCGGTATTTCAAAAATGAATGTGAAAGGACCAAGAAAGGCAAAAAGCCCAATTAGGAGCGCAGTTAATCCTAAATCAAGCGTGTCTTTTATGCCAGCCAATAGAAGAGCAAATGTAAAAGCCATAAAATCGTTCCCTCTTTCAATTTCCTGATTTAATTTCTCAGCTAATCTCTTGGCAGCCTCAGTCAAACCTATTTCTAATTCTTCTGGCATTTTTTTATTCTTCGGTTAATTCTTCTTTAGCTTGTTTTATTTTTAAAAGCTCTTCAGGGGAGGTGGTAATGATTTGGTCTTCGGTATAGGAGGCCATTACCCGGATTGCCACGTGTTTTGTACCGGCAAAAAATAATCCCTCGCCAACCGGCGTTTCCAGCAATAATAGTTTTTCTTCCTCAGTAAGATCAAAAGTCTTTTTGACAACATCAATCGTAGCCGGACTCTGTTTCATTAAGAGCTTTAAAGCAGAATTGGTGATAATTGGCTGGCCATATTCTGATTTCATAAAATCATTGGTGTCTTGAGTGACGGTGGTTACTCCCAACCAATATTTTCTTCCTCTTTTGACGGTGCCAAACAGGAATGAGGCTCCGTCTTCAGTTTTCATTAACCACCAAGCCTCATCCACTACCAAAATCCTTTTCTTCAACTGTGAAGTGATTGTTTTCCAAACATACCTTAAGACGATGAACATTGCCATCGGTCTTAATTCGTCTTCCATATCGCGAATGCCAAAAACAACAAATCTGTTGGAAATGTTAACGTTGGAAGGCTGGTTAAAAAATTGAGCATAAACCCCCCGGGTGAATTTTTGCAGTCTTCTGACCAGAGATTCGGCTCCTTCCATGGTGGAAAGAATCTCTTCAAGGTCTGACATTATGGGAGTGTTTTCACCCCAGAATTTACAGTCAGTTTCTGGAGTAATATCTTTGGCTGCATAGGTTTCTACCAGAGCGCGGTCAATTATGCTATCTTCTTCCGGAGAGAGACCGCCCAACATTATTCTTAACAAACCTACGAGATTAATAATGTTTGACCTTAAAACGTCTTGCGGGCTTTCATCTTCCCGGGGCAAAGGTAAGTCAAAAGGATTAAGGTGGTGAGGAGAAGACAAAGAGATATTAAAGAAAGAGCCGCCGACCGCGTCTGCTAAAAATTTATATTCGTTTTCCGGATCAATTACGATTACATCCACCCCTAGCATTAAATAGCGCAATATCTCTAATTTGATAGCGTAACTTTTTCCCGAGCCCGACACTCCGAAAATCGTGGCATTGGCGTTTTCTAAAGCGAATCTGTCAAACAATACCAAAGACATATTGTGGTTGTTGAGCCCGTACAAAATTCCCTCATTAGAACTTAAATCAAAAGAAACAAATGGAAAAATGCTGGACAGGGTTCCCGTGTTCATCATAGTGGAGACAAGAAGCTGGTCCATGCCATAAGGAGAGCAGGAGATAAACCCTTCTTTTTGTTGATAGAGAGCCGGCTTGATATAAATTAAACGGGACTCAAGAATAGAACGCAGAGTTGTTTCAATTTCTCTCAATTCTTTCTCGCTTTCGCCATAAATTGTGACATAAAGACCAAAACGAACCATTCTCTCCTGAGCGGTCTGGAGCCTGTCTCTTAATTCTTCCAAATCACGGTAAGCAATTTGTATGGTTGGGTCACGGATTAAACCTTTCTCTTCTCTTTCCGTAATTTCTGCCTGAATTTCGGTTACCTTTTTCCTTAATTGCTTTAAAACCTTTTCGCTTTCCAGGGGATGCAAATAAAAAGAAACATCCATAGAAAAATTAAGATTAATTACCGGAGACAACCAGGCCGTGCTTAAATATCTCGGATAGGAAAAAATAAAATAAGTTTTGCCAAATCTTTCGCCGATTTTGAAATAATTTTGGCCAATCTCAATTGAGGAAGGAGAAATAATATCGCCAGCCGTAATAACCTCTTCTGCGTAAATTTTTTCCGGAATTTTAGCCCTCTTTTTTAAAAATGGTAAAGGAAAATTTATCATGTTGTTAGCTCGGGCGGGATTTCTGGATAATAGCCCCTTTCTGATTCCAAGGGGTGATAAAAACTCCATAAAAGCTCAATTAATTCAGGAGTAATCAAAGGCACTGCCTGGAGACCGCATCTTCTTAGTCCCAAAGCGACAAATTCTACCCTTTGTAAAAGCTGAATCTTGCATCTTTGGAATTCCTCTTCGGTTAAAACAGGAATTTTAGCTGAAAATCTTTGTTTTTTTTCTGAAGCGCCTTCTTGCGTTTCCAAAAGCGTAAAAGGAACAATAATGTAAAAGATTTTGCGCATAACGGAACCGCCTGCCATTAATGATTCAATAAATTTTCGATATTCAGCGATTTGTATTTTAAGCAATTCGTTGTCTTCTTTTTCTTCAATTTTTTTAAGCTTATCCAAATAACCAACGATATTAATTCTCCGGGAATGAATCAGAATCTGGCAGGAAAAATCCAAAGAATTCAAAAAATTCTGGAACTGATACAAAATTGCATTTTGTTCGTCCTCTGATTTTAAAGCAAAATTCAAAGAGGAAACCATCAGTATCGCCCTTAAGGCTTTGTTTTTTAAGATAATTATTCCCTCTCTGATTTGTTCAAATTCTAAAAAATCTTGAGCGGTTTTTTTACTCATAATTCTATTTGGTTTTGCTTTCTAAAATAGCATGCAGTTTTCCCAAACTGCTTTTTTCAGCTATCTTTAAGATTGATTCTTCTTTGGCTTCTTCTTTTGGCGGCGGCGCTTTTTTTAAGATTTTTGGGGTGATGGCTTTTCTGTGCCAGAGATAAACCTTAGGTCGGCTGAAAAAAACAAAAAAATTTTTAAGCACATCCGGCAAAGAGGAGCCGCCGAATTTTAAAAAAGTTAAAAGCAGAGCGCCGCCGATTAAGAAAAAAGCGACAATCAAAAAAATCCAAAAAGACTTAATAACAAAATAAAGAAAAAGCGCCAGGGCCCCGGCAATTCCCAGAAAAATTGACTGCTTAAAAGTGAAGGGGCCGACGATTTTAGTTTCCCGTTCAATAAATTGCGGAACAATGAATTCCATAATTACTCAATGAGTTCACGATATGTATCTTTCCCCCCTTTTCCAGAAGAGATTTTTTCTTCTTTTGGAAACTCTTCTTCGGCGGGTAATTTTTCTTCAGCAATTCCTGGGGGCAGTTTTATTTCTGTTTTATGAATTAATTCCAAGCTGGTTTTTAAAGGAAGAAAAACCAAACGGGTTATTTGACGGCTAATTTTTTGTGCCAAATCATCTTTTATAATTAACTTCTCTTTTATGGTTTTCTCAAAATCGTTAGGTGAGAGAAGGCCGAGAAAAACGTAACCGACGTATTCTATAATTTTGGAAATTTGCTTTTCTTCAAGATTGTTTTCTAAGCAAATATCGTTTATTGTGTCAGCTGTTTCTTGGGAAAAAAGCGCCTCTTTTAAATCCTGAGGTATGCTTTCGTAGATTTCCTGGAGTTTTTCTTTTGGATAATTTTCTAACATAGAAATTTACCTCTTTTTATTTATCTTATCACAATTGTTTTTCAGTTGAAAATAACCCTCGTTTTTTATAATTTTAACACAGATTGGAAAAAGAAAATATAGGGGAAGACAGGGTGTCTCGCAAAATTTGACAAATTTTAAAATATTTGCTATAATAAAAAAGTCAAAGAAATAAAACTTTGGCTTCTGGATAATTCCAGAAACCTTTAAAAAATTCATAAGGAAAGAAAGGGGGAAAGGAAAATGAAAAGATTGATTTCTTTATTATCGGCTCTCGGTTCCTTAGTTTGTGTTTTATTGGCTACTGGAAATTGGGTTGGTGCCGCTGTTTTGGCAGAAGCCAAAGTAAGTATGCCTTTTGCGGTTTTGCTTTCCGCTTTGGGATGGCTTTTTCTGACAATTGCTATTGGCGGCGAAAAAGGATTTGCAGTTGGTGTCGGAATCATGGTGTTTGCCGGTTGCGCAGCGATACTCTTTTGGGGACTGGCTAAGGTGTCCTTGAATAGTCATCTTTTGGGCTATAATCTTGGGTCAGAAAATATTTTCTTCTGGTTTGGGATAGTGGCAGGCGTATGCCTGACACTTATAATACCGGCTAAGGTAACAGTTAAGTTGTGGAAAAAATTCACATAGGAGGTGGGAATTATGGGATGGATAATGATTTTTGCCTGTGTAGGGTTGATGTTTCTAGGCGGGATTTTTATTCTTACGAAGTTCGTTTTGCTGGTAGCTTTAGGAGTAATTCTTTTTGGAATTGCAGTTTTTTTACTGTTTGGACTAACATATGTCCAAGAGCAGGAGAGAAGGGGGGTTGAGTTTTTTGGTGAATACTTTATGACTTTAAAACCAGGTCTTCAATGGTTGTTGCCAGGAGCGATGAAGGTTAGAGCAACAATTTCTGTATGGGAGCAAGAGATTCCTTTATTCCATGATGAGCCGGCTAGTCTTGACCTTAAAGACGGCACTGTCATTCCTGAGGGAGCAAAGGTTTTTGTAAAACTGAGGGATCCGGACAAACCATACAAGGTTGACGAGGAAGACGAGAGCGAGAGACCAGAGTCTGGAGTCTATCGGGCGATATATGAGACTCCCGACTGGAGAGAATTTATCGAAGACAGAATCGAAAATGCTCTTAGAAGCTACCTTAACGCTTTCACTATTGATGATGTGCTTGTAGCGGCTAAAGGAGGGTTTAATCTGGCTGACCACAGGCCCGATGTAGGTTTACCAAATAACGAATTGGATGCCATTGAGAAAGATTTGTCTGCTTGGGGATTTGACTTGCTCAGGATAACGATTACTGATTTTGAGCTGCCAAAAGAAATAGTGAAGGCAAGAGACGCAGTTCAAGTGAGGCAGCGTGATGCAGAGGCAGCACATTGGTTGGCCGAGCAAAGAGCAGAAGAAACGGGTGGCGCGGTTATCCAAATGTTCTGTAAAATGACAGGGATGTCTCGAGCAGATGTGGAAAAGGATCTCCAAGAAAGCCCAGAAGATTTTGTTAAAAAATACCAAAGCTTTTGGGAAAAGAGCTGGGACACAATTTACCGAAGAATGGGAATCGACGGCAAAGCATATTTTGACGCCCGAACTCAAAATCCTCTTTTAGACCTGATTACTCTTTGGAAGCGGATGCCTGAAGGTAGAGACGAGAAACGGAAAGAAGGAAAGAAAGGGGAGAAGAAAGAAGACAGAGAAGAAGACTAAAATAAAAGGAAAGACAACGTCACGTTAAAAGGAGGTTCAGAAACTGAACCTCCTTTATTTTATGCAGAAATTAGAGAATAAGAAAAATAATGAGTATCTAAAATTACGATTTGCCTGTATCGGGCTCTTTTCTTTTTTTGGCTGCCGCCCTGCCTATATCCTTCATAGTAATTCCGGCGGCTGCGCCGGGAGTGGGCGTAGTCGGCGTTTTCGGTGCTACATATTTTTCAGTTACTATTTCCTTTATGCGTTTGTCACTCCAGCCTTGCTCTTCGGCGCGTTTGCTATCCAAGAACAGGAAAAATCCTTCCTGGCCATTATTCTTCGTTTTGATGTCTTGGTGGAAGTTTTCCCAAGCCTCGTCTAGTTGCCTATCAGACATTCCGGGTTTGTAATGGGGGCTCTTTTTGAAAACATTAGCAATTGTTTGAAGCGGTTCTTCATGGCCTCTTTTAATTTGACCGGAAACAGACTGCCAGAAATCTCTGCCTCTTGATAGTCCAGCCTTGATAACAGTTTCATCTTTGAGTTCTTCCACTTCCCAGTTTTTAATATGCTGGCCTCTTGCTTCGCTAACTGCTTTAGATACTGCAGCTTCTTCGCTTAATCCTTCGTAGCCTTTTATTTTCGCCTCAGGAGCGAGCCTGGCTAAACGAGGAGTGCTCCTTAAAATAGTGTTGTGTCGTCCTCCTCTAAAGCCTATCTGAAGCCATCTGCCCATTTTCTCTTTAAATTCTTTTACCTTGTAAAGTTCTTCATCAGAGACATCTTCAGGTTTTCTGTCTTTGAAATATTTTCCTTTGAAGGCTGTGAAAATATCGCTAGAATCACCTCTGTCAATAATTTCCATCATATTGCCAACCGCATTCACTCCATAATCTGCGCCAGTGGCCATTCGGTGCGCCAGTTCAGGAGAGGATTGAAATTTGCCTTTTGACTGTGCTTCATCTATGGCAGGCCTGAATTGAGCATATTTTCTGGCTGCATCAGGGATAAAAGCTCTGACAACCGGAACTCTTTCAACGGCCTGGACTGCTTTTCCGGCCGCTTCTCTGACATGACCTTTTTCTTCTGCCCTGTGCCAGATAGCGCCGCCGCCTTTGCCGCGGACCCATTTCCCACCTTTTTTTGTCAGGCCCATTACGGCGCTGGCGCCCATGGCTGAGGTGGAAAAACCGACCATTAAACCAAGGTAGAGAAAAGCCAGAGGTACAAGATAAGGCAAAATAGCTGAGCCTAATTCGCCGCTGGGCGGCACAAAAATGCTGGGGCTAAGAGCGGCGATTTGCTCTCCCAGATAAAGGAAAAAGCCGGCAATAGCTCCAATAAACGACCATTGTAAAAATTGGCTCCACCAGAGAGTCCAATATTTTTTCGTGGCAGGCAAAATATAGCAAGCAAAAGCCAAAGGAGAAAGAATGACCAATATCCAAATGGCTATATATCTAATTAAAAAAATAGCCGCAAAAAGGAATAAAGCCAACATCAAAAAGAAATTAAACCAAGCCAGCATAAATAGGTATGATAACAAACTTATCTGGGTAGTGGCTTTAAAAACTTTCCAGTCAAATCCTGCTTTAGCGACATCTACGATAGATGTTAAGCTGTTGACTAGTTGCTGTCCGCCGCTTAAGTCTTTGACAAAATAATTCATCATAATATTGCTGGCGTCAACAATTAAGCCGCAAATGACCGGCGCGAAATTAACCAAAAGAGCCACAATCACAAAAGTAACGAGCAGTTTCTTTGTTTCATAACCAGCCAGTCTCAAAATGGTAGCCAAAGCAATATAAATTAAAATCAAAACCAAAATCATATTGACAAAGCCTTGAGTAACGCTCAAACCTGTGGCAATAATTGGGTTTTCTCCAGCCGCAGTATTGAAGCCAGGCCTGGTATAGCTTAATTGCACAAAAGTTGGACTGATTACCCATTTTAAAACCACGCCGGCAAAGGCAGTAAAAATACTTATGATACTTACGCTAAGCCAACCGATTAAGGCGACAGCAACAGCCGGGATAAAAGTGACTGCGCCAATTAAAAAATCATACCAGGCAGCGTGAGCTGATACTGGCGAAAAGAGAAATATAAAAAGAGCAACGGAAAGAGAAGAAAAAAAGATTATTTTCTTTTTGTGAGAGGACAAAGTCATTAGCATATTATACATCGGCAAAAGAAAACTACAACAAAGACAATGTGGAAAACTCTTGGGTAACATTTACCCAATCTTTAACAGTTAAGGTTTCCGGCCTCTGCGAGGAAGAAATACTATTTTTTTGAAGGATTTCTTCTATTTTTTTCTTTTCCATTTTTAATTTTTTGACTAAATTATTAATCAGCATTTTTCTCGGCTGGGAAAAGCCGGCTTTGACAACCCTGAAAAACTCTTCGGGTAAAATTCCTACGATCGTGGATTTTTTGCCCGAAGGGGTGATTTTCAAAATCGCGCTGTCAACCTTAGGTTCGGGCCAGAAAGATTTTTTTGAGACATAGCTTATGATTTCAGGTTTGGCGTAAAATTGGACCGAAACTGCCAAGAGATTCATTTTTGGGGGCTTGGCACAAATTCTTTGAGCCACTTCCTTCTGAACCATTAAAGTCATCGTGCAAGGTTGAACCTTGCACGACTCAAGGAATTTACGAATGACCGGAGCGGCAATATAAAAAGGCAAATTAGCCACCAGTTTGTAATTTGTATTTTGTATCTTGTATTTTGTATCTGGTATTTTTAGGGCATCTCCAGTTATAATTTCGACGTTATTAAAATCTTTTAAGATTTCTTTTAAAATGGCTGTCATTTTTGGGTCTTTTTCCACGGCAATAACCCTTTTGGCTTTATGGGCTAATTCCCTGGTCAAATTTCCGATCCCTGGGCCGATTTCTAAAATAACATCCTTTTTTGTAAGATTGGCCGCTTTAATAATCTTTTTAAGAACCGATTTATCAATTAAAAAATTCTGGCCAAGCCCCTTGGAAGGATAAACCAGATATTGATTAAGCAAAGCCTTAATTGCCTTTCTTGAGAATAACTCGAAGAACATTCGTTCTTCTCCACCCTTCGCTTCGCTCGGGTAATTGAAGCTCATTAAGTCATTTTACCTTATTTTTTGCCTGTGGAAAAAGCGGCTCTTTAACCCTTGACTTATGTCTTAAGGCAGAGTATTCTCTTTAAAAGAGGGTCGTAGATTAACCCTATTAGAAATTTTATTTCTAACGGGGTAAAAAAGGAGACCTGAGATATTTCTAATTTTTTTATTTTCCGGTCATTATTGGCCGCCTGGCCTCTGATTCAAAGCAAGCTGAGGCCTTATTTAAAGAGAATAAAGGGTAATTTGGAAAAAAATAAGGGTTCTTTCAAAGACCCCTTGCTTTATTTGGGAACATTTTCCGTTATTTTATTCAGTATTGTCTCTTTGGGCGCTAATTCTATCTTCAAAACCGTCCTCCATCAGGAGGATTTTTCTTTTTTGGCAACGGTTTCCGAGACCTTAGACCAATCTCGTAATCAATTTGTGTTCATTCCTCCAAAAACGAAACTGCTAATGCTTGATTTAAACATAATCCAAAAAAACAGTTTAAAGGGGGCATCTCCGCCCAATACCGTTTCTTTTCAAACACTAGGAAGTTTAATTGATGATACAGAAAGTCTTTTGGATGAAAATATTTTGCGATCTAATTTTGACCCAAAAGAGATTGTTGAATATATTGTTCAGTCCGGAGATACTTTTTCTTTAATTTCAGAGAAATTTGGCATTTCAATAGAAACAATTTTTTGGGCAAACGATTTAAATAAAAACTCTGTCATTCAGCCTGGCCAAAAACTGATTATTTTGCCGGTTTCCGGGGTCATCTACTATGTTAAAAAAGACGACACCTTAAGCGAGATTGCCAAAACTTATAAAGCCGAGACGTCAGAGATTATCAGCTTTAATGAGCTTTCTAGCGAGGGAGATATTTACATTGGAGATATTTTAATTATTCCAAACGGAGTAAAGCCGCAACCCGTTCCAATGATTTTGCCTCAGACTCCTTTGGCTTCAAGTTCTTTTATTGTCCCCGTGTCTTCTCCCTATCTAATCACTCAAGGGTTGCATTGGTATAATGCCATAGATTTTAGTCACCAAGGAGGCGGTTGTGGAAAACCTGTCTATGCCGTAGCCGGTGGAGAAGTCGTGAAAGCAAAATACGGCTGGAATGCTGGAGCGGGAAATAATGTTTCTATTTTACATCTTAACGGAGTGGTTACCGCTTATTATCATTTACAAACTATTTTAGTAAAACCGGGGCAGGTGGTTTCGGTTGGCGACCAGATCGGAATAATTGGAAATACCGGAAACTCAACCGGCTGTCATTTACATTTTGGAGTCCAGGGAGCTAAAAACCCTTTTGGTCAATAATTGTTAGTTAAACGGCAAAATATACAAAAAGCCGAATTTATTCGGCTGTTTTAGTTTAAGCTTTATTTTTTTATGTTTCTCTGATGCGATAGGTCAGAGCTTCGGCTAAATGGTCATAGATAATATTTCCGGAGCCTTCCAGGTCAGCAATGGTTCTGGCGACTTTTAAAACTCGATGATAGCCCCGGGCCGATAATTTCCCGGAATCAACAAAAGCCCTTAAAAGTTCGCGTGATTTAAAATCAGTCTGACAATATTTTTTAATCTGGGAGATTTCCATTTCCGAATTAGTAAACCGAGTAGGCGAAGAGGATAAATCCTCTTCTTCACCCTTCGCTACTCCTCGGGTACGTAAATATTTATGTGCTCCGGCAAACCTTTCTTTTTGAATTTGGCGGGCTCTTTCCACTCTTTCTTTTATTTTCTGGTTGAAGCCTTCCTCTTCCGGAGCCGTCAGTTTTTCATATTTTATCGGAGGCACTTCAATAAAAAGGTCAACTCTGTCCATCAGGGGTCCTGATAATTTTCTTTTGTATTTTTGGATTTGAGACGGAGTACAGCTGCATTTTTTCTCCGGATCCTGATAAAAACCGCAAGGACAGGGATTGGAAGCTGCTACCAAGGTAAAACGAGCCGGTAGTTTTAAGGAATGTTTTGCTCTTAGAATGGTAATTTCACCTTCTTCAAGAGGTTGGCGTAAAGATTCCAAGACATCGCGATGAAATTCCGGGAATTCGTCTAAAAACAAAACGCCGCGATGCGACAAGGTGATTTCTCCCGGCCGGGGCGGATTGCCTCCGCCAATTAAAGCCACTTCTGAACAGGTATGATGAGGAGAGCGAAATGGCCGCAGATTAATTAAGGGTTTTTGTTTATCCAATAGTCCGGCGATACTATAAATTTTACTGACCTCCAAAGATTCTTCAAAAGTGAGTTTCGGTAAAATAGAAGGAATAGCTTTGGCTAGAAGAGTCTTTCCGGCGCCGGGCGGACCGTACATTAACAAATTATGAGAACCGGCGGCCACAATTTCCAGAGCTCTTTTGGCATACTCTTGGCCGCGAATTAGACCCAAATCAACCGAGTATTCCTGTTTTTCTAAAAAATCCTCAAATTCCACCTTAGATGGAGAAAAAACTTTCTTTCCGGTCAGATATTCAATCGCCTCTGTGAGGGTTTCTATTCCGATTACTCTTATTCCTTTTACTAAAGCAGCTTCTGAGCTGTTTTCTTTTGGCAGGATAATTTCCTGAAAACCTTGCTCTCTGGCGCATAGGGTAATAGGTAATACACCTCTAACCGCTCTCAGTCTTCCATCCAGCGCTAATTCCCCTAAGAAAATTTTATTTTGAAAAGCGAATTTTATTTGTTTGGAAGCAACTAAATATCCCAAGGCAATCGGCAAGTCATAGAGAGAACCTTCTTTTTTTAAATCGGCAGGAGCTAAAGAAACCAAAACTCGGAGCGGTTGATGGTGCGGAGATTGTAAACGAGAGCTTTCAATGGCAGCGCCAATTCTTTCTCTGGCTTCTTGGACGGCTTTGTCCGGCAGGCCGACAATTTCAAAATGCCTCAGTCCATATGAGGCATCTACTTCTACTTCAATGATTTGAGCATCTAAACCAACAATGGCGACAGAAAAAACCTTAGAGGGCACGCTTTTTAAAAATTCATTTATCTATGGCACTTTAAGCAAAACCTGGCCTCGGGGTAAACTTTTAATCTTTCTTTAGGGATTGCTTTGCCGCATTTTTCGCATTTGCCGTATTTTCCTTTTTCTATTCTTTCCAAAGATGAGTCAATATCCTTCAATCTTGTTTCCAAGCTGTGTTCAATAGGAAGCTTGGTAATGTATTCCTCTACCTCGTCCGCTGCGTCTTCCAAGGCATAACCTCCCGAGCTCTCATTAAACTTGGGGAATTTTGTATCCCAGTCTCCTTTCAATTTTTCGTCTTTCTTTGCAAATCTCTGGAGCTCCTGTTCAATTAAATTTTTTTTGGCTTCCAATTCTTTTTTAATTTTTTTAAGAGAAAAAATAGACATTATAGTTCATTAGGTTGTTCTTGAGGGAAAGGAGGAAGAGGTAAGGGTTCACCCCTTTCCTTTAAAAACCAGTACCAGAAGAAGGCAACGCCGAAAATAACCATTAAAAGCAAAATTAAAATTGCAATCCGCATGCCCATCCTTTCCTTGAAAGAATGTTTTTCTGGCACAGGTCTAATTATGGTAAGGGATTCCTCAGAGGTTGATTTTGCCGGAAGGGGTTTTTCCACCCTTTCTTTATTTTCCTCTTTTTCCACCCTTTCTAGAAATTCTTCTCTTTCCTTTTCTATTCTTTCAATAATCTCTCTTTTTCTTCTTTCTTCTGTTGTCTTCCTTTTTTCTTCCTCTGCTCTTTTTTGCTCTTGCATCATTTTCTCTCTTCCTTTCTCTCTTCTTCTTCTTTCTACCTCCGCTCTTGTTCCCGACTCTTTTTCTATTTCCGGCTCTTTTTCCGGCTCCTTTTTTGTTAGTGCTTCAATTACCCGAGCGTTAGCGAAGGGTGGAGATGAACGAAGTTCATCGACTACTTTCTCAATTTTTTTGGGAAGTTCTTCTTCTCCCGGTAATTTCTCGGTTTCTGTTGGAGTTTCCTCAGCCGTAGCAAAGGGCGAAGAAGAGGATTTATCCTCTTCGCCAAACTCTTTAGGCTCTTCTTTTTCTTCTATTTCTGGTTGCTCAACCGCCGTTTTTTTTTCTGCCTCTTGAATTCTTTCCCTGATTTTATCTAAGATTTCTTTTTCCTTCTCAACGGGCATTAATCTAGCATCTATTTCTTTTATTTTATCTATTATATTAGCTCCTTTTTCTAATATTTTTTGGTAATAGTCCTCCAATTTTTTTATTCGGAGCTCCGTGCCGTTTTTTTCTTCTTCTAATTTCCACCTTTCTTTTTCAATTTCTCTTCTTTTTTCTTCCATTGCCCGCCTTTCTTTTTCTAGCCTTCTTTTTTCTTCTTCTTCTCTGACCAATTCTTGTTCTTCTTTGATTAGCATTATATCCTCTTCAGTCTTTCTTTCTTTCTCTAACACGACCTTCAGATTGTCATTAAACTCTACCAAACTTTTATATACCTCTTGTTTTTCTGCTTCTAAAGTTTTTTTGTCTTCTTCAATTTTTTGGAGACTATTTTTCAGGTTTTCTTTTTCCTTTCCTAGCCGGGTTCTCTCTTCCATGGCTAAAATTCCATTTTGCCTTTCTTTTAGAAGCGCCTCTTTTTTTAATATTTCCTGAGACAGGAAGTCAAGTTCTTGGATTTCTCTCTCTATCTTCTTTTTTTCTTCGTCCCAGGGCCACCTCTCTTCTTCTATTTTTCTTCTTTTTTCTTCAAATTCCCACCTCCTTTTTTCTATTTCCCTCCTTTCTTTTAACGACTCGGCCAACCTTTCTTTTTCTTCAATTTTTTCTAAGTCGTCTTCAACGATTTTCTGCCGTTTTGTAATAATACCTATCGCTTTTTCAATCGGTTTTAGCTTTTCCAAAAATTCAAGCCCCTTTAACTCCAAAGGTCTTTTCTCTTCAGAAATTTTTCGGAGCTCCTCCTGTATTCTTATTTTTTCTTTATTCAATTCAATTTTCGCCTTTTCTTCCAAGCTTTTTTCCTCTCTTTCTTTTCTTTCTTCCTCTCGTTTTGTTTTTTCCTCCTCTATTTTTATAGATTCAATTTGCCATCTCTCTTCCTCTGTCTTTTTCTTCTGCTCTTTAATTCTTTTACTCTCTTCTTCCCATTTTCTCATTTCGTCTTGCGTTCTTGTTTGCGTCTCCTCAAATCTCATTCTTTCTTCTTCAATCTTTCTTTGCGTCTCTTCCATTTTTTTTCGTTCTTCTCCGAGTCTTATTTTTTCTGCCTCTTCCCTTTTCTTTCTTTCTTCTTCGGTTTTTCTCATCGTTTCTTCATCTCTTTTTCTCTCTTCCTCGGTCTTTCCTTGCGCTTCTTCCCTTATTCTTTGTTCTTCCTTTACTTTTTTTTCCTGTTCCTCTTTCATTCTTTTTTGCCTTTCCTCTCTTTTTAATTTCTCTGACTTTTCTTTTTCTATGTCGTGGCCGCCGCTTTGAATCCAAGCGATATCTTTGCGCATTGTTCTTATTTCTAATCCCTGCCATTCTGTAATATTTTTGTCGAGTTCTTTGGGCATAGTGGTAATACAAAGTTAAGTCGCGGCACGCGCGAATTATTGCGATTCGCCTTCGGCGACCGCGCTAACACCGCTCCTTAAAAACCCTCGGTTTTTAATATTTTCCTATACGGGAGAACCGAAGGGTTCTCCCGACCCCACTCCGATGTGGGATGCTTTTATTCTTTGGTGCCTTCCTTCGCCTCCTTTAAAGAAAGATTTACTCTTCCTTGTTCATCGATGCTGATTACTTGGACCGGCACAATGTCTCCGATTTTAACAACATCTTCCACTCTTTCTACCCGATAGGGGGCTAATTGAGAAATATGAATAAGACCTTCTTGGTTTGGAAAAATCTCAACCATTGCTCCGAAAGCAAAAATTCTTTTTACTTTACCCTGAAAGACCTCGCCCACTTTTGCCTCATGGGTAATATTTTTGATCCAGTCAATTGCTTTTTTGGCCGTCTCTTCTTTTTCTGAAGTGATATAAATTAAGCCTGTCGGCTGAATATCAATTGCTACGCCCGTTTCTTTAATGATTTCGTTAATAATCTTGCCGCCGGGCCCGACGACTTCCCTGATTTTTTCCGGGTTAATCTGTAAAGTCAAAATTCGGGGAGCAAAAGGAGAAAGCTGGTTTCTTGATTTTGGCAAAACCTTCTCCATTAAGTCTAAGATTTCTAGCCTGGCTTTTTTGGCTTGGCTTAGAGCGTCTTTTAGAATATCTTGATTGATTCCTTTTATTTTAACATCCATTTGGATGGCAATTATTCCTTTTCTGGTACCGGCCACTTTAAAATCCATATCGCCGTAATGATCTTCCGGACCTTGAATATCGGTTAAAATTTTGTAATTTCCTTTTTCGTCAATAATTAATCCTACGGAGATTCCGGCAGCCGGGGCTTTGATTGGCACGCCGGCATCCATTAAAGCCAAAACAGCTGAAGACACAGAAGCCATTGATGTTGAACCGTTGCTGGACAGGATTTCTGAAACTATTCTAATAGTGTAAGGAAATTCCTCAAAAGAAGGAACCAAAGGCAAAAGGGCTTTTTCCACTAACATACCGTGGCCAATGTCTCTTCTGCCCGGACCCCTCATCGGTTTTACTTCGCCGGTTGAATAAGGCGGGAAGTTATAATGGTGCATAAAGCGTTTTTTTCCGGAAATTTCCATTCCTTCTGATAATTTTACATCACTCGGCGCGCCTAATGTCAGTATAGACAGAGTTTTGGTCTGACCCCGGCAAAAAAGTCCTGAGCCGTGAGTTCTGGGCAATAAACCCACTTCGCAAGAAATTTCTCTCAATTGGTTTAATTTTCGCAGGTCCGGTCTTTTTTCAGATTTTAAAATATTTTCATGAATTAATCTATTAACCTCTTTTTCAAAAAGCTCTCTGGCTTGTTTCATTTTATCAGCTTCTGAATATTTTTGCCCCAAAAAAGAGAATAATTGCTCTTTTAATCCATTAACATCCATTATCCTCTCATTTTTTTTAGATTGATAGAGGGCCTTTTCTAAATTCTGGCTCAAAAATTCCCTGACTTCTTTTTCTAATTCTGAATCAGAATCGGGAGATTCAACTGAAATTTTTTCTTTTCCTTCTTTTTCAACAATTTGGTTTTGGAAATCAATAATCTTTTTAAGGTATGGTTTGGCGAATTGGAGGGCCGTTAAAATTAGTTCTTCCGGCAGTTCCTGGGCTTCGGCCTCAATCATATTAATTAAGATATCGTTATTTTGATAAATGCCGGTTAAGACCAAATCCAAATCAGATTTCTCTCTTTCTTCGTAGGTTGGGTTTAAAACAAATTCGTTATCTATTCTACCAATCCTCAAAGCGGCGACCGGCCCTGACCAGGGGATATCAGAAATCGCCAGAACCAGAGAGGCTCCCAAAAGACAGACAATATCAGGGTCATTTTCTCTATCCCAGGAAAGACAGGTTGCCACTACCTGAACTTCTTTTGAAAAATGCTCCGGGAAAAGAGGTCTGATTGTTCTGTCAATCAATCTTGATGTTAAAATTGCTTCATCCTGCGGCCGACTTTCTCTTCTCATATATCTGGAGCCAAGAATTTTCCCGGCCGCATAAAATCTTTCTTCGTAATCAACGGT